>Ga0209139_10000011_pt1 | contig 41693 bp, 34 predicted proteins | sample BogFormECP14_OM3_FD_188246 | JGI IMG/M metagenome (GOLD analysis project Ga0209139, IMG submission 188246) | Bog forest soil microbial communities from Calvert Island, British Columbia, Canada - ECP14_OM3 (SPAdes) (version 2) | ecosystem: Environmental > Aquatic > Freshwater > Wetlands > Bog ...
CATAAGGTGGATGTGAAGCTGACGGCGTATGCGTCCACGATTCTTTCGGGAATACAGATCTTCTTTCTGTTGCTGCTGAATTTTGCCGCGCCTCCGTTCGCGCTGGTAGCGGGTACGGTTCCGCAGGATGGCTTCGGGCTGAATCCTCTGCTGCAGTATCCGGAGATGGTGATTCATCCGCCAATGCTGTACCTGGGATATGTCGGCTTCAGCGTGCCATTTGCTTTTGCGCTGGGCGCGCTCATGATGCGCTATCCGGGGGAGAAGTGGATCCACATTACGCGGCGCTGGACGATGGTGACATGGCTCTTTCTGACTTGCGGCATCTTTCTGGGCGCGCACTGGGCGTATTCGGTGCTGGGGTGGGGCGGCTACTGGGGCTGGGACCCGGTGGAGAATGCTTCGTTGATGCCGTGGCTTACGGGTACGGCGTTTCTGCATTCGGTGATGATGCAGGAGAAGCGCGGGATGATGAAGAGTTGGAACATGTGGCTGATCTTCTCGACCTTCGCGCTTTCGATTCTGGGGACGCTGCTGACGCGGTCGGGGCTGGTGAGCTCGGTTCATGCATTTGCTCAATCGTCGATCGGGACGTGGTTCTGGACGTTTCTTGTGATCGTGCTGGCGGTTTGTCTCTTTACCTTTGTGCTGCAGCGCGACCATTTGAAGTCGGAGCACAAGCTGGAATCGCTGGTTTCTCGCGAGTCGAGCTTCTTGTTCAATAATCTAGTGCTGCTGGCGGCTTGTTTTACGGTGCTTTGGGGAACGCTGTTTCCTGTTTTGTCAGAGTATGTCCAGGGAAATAAGGTCACGGTTGGCGCGCCTTTCTATAATCGTGTAGCGATACCGATTGGTTTGTTCCTGCTCTTTCTGACTGGCATCGGACCGATTCTTGCGTGGCGCAGCACCTCGTTCAAGAGCGTTCGTAAGAACTTTATTCTGCCTGTGGTTGCGGGGCTGGTGACGGCGATTGTGCTGATTGCCTGCGGCGTTCGTCCATGGCAGGACCAGGGCGCGTTTTATTCGCTGATGGCGTGGTCGATGGGGGCGCTGGTGGTCACGGCGGTCGGTTCTGAGTTTCTACGCGGAGCTGGCGTGATTGCGCGGCATACGGGGCAGAATCTGTTTGCTTCGATGTTTCAATTGACGCGGCGCAACACTCGTCGTTATGGCGGATACATCGTTCATTTCGGCGTCGTAGTGATTTTCATTGGGTTTGCGGGATCGGCTTTCAATCAGAGCGCTGAGCAGGAGTTGAACTTTAAGCAGAGCATGACGATGGGGCCGTATCGGCTTGTCTGCCAGGATTATTCGCAGGACTCGAATGCCAACTATGACACCGAGTATGCGATTCTCGATGTCTATCGCGGCGATAAGAAGATTACGCAGCTTGCTCCAGAGAAGCGTTTTTATCAGGCGAGCCAGACGACCTCCACGATCGTAGCGAACCACTCGACGCTAGCGTGGGATTTGTATGTGATCTACGCGGGCAAGGACCCTGATAATGGACAGCCGATTATCAAGGTGTTTCTGAATCCGCTGGTGGCGTGGATCTGGATTGGCGTGATCATCGTAATTCTGGGGACGTTTGTTGCGTTGACTCCGAATATGACGGCAGCGTTTGCTGCCAGCCGCAGCCGCGTGCCTGTGGGCGAGGCTCCGGCTCTGGCAGCGAGCAAGGGCGGCGACTGATGCGAAGGCTGTTTCGTTTTTCGCAGCTTGGGCTCGTGGTTCTTCTTGCCATATTCACCATGGGGTCGGCGGACACGGCTGTGCGCTATAACGATCTTGGACACAAGATGATGTGCGTGTGCGGCTGCGGGCAGATTCTGATTGAGTGCAATCATCTGGGGTGTCCGGATTCTGATCGCGAACTTTCGGAACTGCGCACGGCGCTAAGTCAGGGCAAGGGCGATACGGAGATTCTTGAAGCATTTCAGGCGAAGTACGGGCCGACGGTACTGGCTGCTCCCATGCTAACGAAGTTTAATATAGCGGCGTGGTTTGTGCCCCCGGCTGTTTTGCTGCTGGGGATTGTCGGCACGATTGCTCTGGTGCGGAAGTGGCGACTGCGGACGGTGGCGATGCCCGCTGCTTCGCAGGTGCGCGGATTCGATCGCATTCGCGACCAGATTCGCAAGGAGACCGAACTGTGAGCATGATCGCCTGCGGGCTGTTGTTGATCGCGATTTTCGCGTATGTCTTCTTTCCTGAGCGCAACGTGGAAGCGCAGGTGCAGAAGACACGACTGGATTTTCTGCGCGAGCAGAAAGATGTGCTGTATGAGAATCTGCGCGATTTGAACTTTGAGTATCGCGCGGGGAAATATCCGGAAGAGGATTATGCGGCACAGCGGGCTTCATTGGAAAACGAAGCGGCTGAGGTGATGGCCGAGATTGATTTGCTGGAACGCCAGTTGGTTGTTGGTGTACGGGCGTCTTAGACATTGTGGCAACTGAGACGAAAAGCAGATCCTTCGCTACGCTCAGGATGACAATTTCCTTGTAACACGAGCAGATTTTGAATTGCGGTTGGAAAGTTATTTGATGACATTGATTTCTCGTTTGCGTTTTGGCGCGCTCGCGCTGTTGGTGGTTGCGGTTTCCTGTTCCGCGTTTGCGGCTACTGTAACTGGCACGGTTACCAATAAAACCGTCAACAAGCCTTCTAATGGTGACGATGTTGTCCTGATTGCTTTTGGGCAGGGCATGCAGGAAGCGGGACGCACCAAGACTGACGCCAAGGGGCACTACTCAATCGAGGTGCCGGACAATGGGATGCACCTGATCCGGGTGGAGCACCAGAAGGCCACCTATTTTCAGCCGGTGCAGCCGGGAACGACTACCGTCGACGTGGACGTATATGACGTACTGCCCAAGGTTGAGGGCGTGAGCACTGAGGCTGACGTCATGCGCATCGAGACCGACCCGCAGGGGCTGCACGTTATCGAGAATTACTTCGTTAAGAACGAGTCGAATCCGCCGCGGACACAGTTCAGCCCGCGGGCCTATGAGATTTATCTGCCACCCGACGCGCGCATCGAGGGCTCTGCAGCTATGGGGCCGGGTGGGATGCCGGTTTCGTCTTCTCCGGTGCCGACCGGCGAGAAGGGTTACTACGCTTTTGTCTTTCCAATACGGCCGGGGGAGACGCGCTTCCAGGTGAGCTATCACCTGCCATACAACGGGAGCTTCAGCTTTACGCCGAAGGTTTCCATGCCAACGCAGAATGTCGCCGTCATGCTGCCGAAGGCGATGAAGTTTGCGGCTGGCGGTTCGGTTGCGTTCCAGCCAATCAATGATGACGTGAATGCGCAGACCTTTCTGGCACGGAGTGTTTCGCCTTCGCAGCCGATGGCGTTCACCGTCTCCGGCTCTGGCTCGATGCCGCGCGAGTCGCAGGCGCAAGGGGCGAGCGATGCTGCTGGAACTACTGCTGCCGGGCCCGAGGCCGGTCAGCCTTCTGCGGCGAATGATACTCGTCCCGGCGGCGGACTCGGGAATCCGATCGACACGCCCGATCCGCTGAACAAATACAAATGGTGGATTCTCAGCGGGCTGGCGCTCGTGCTGGCGGTGGCGGCGGCGTTCCTGCTGCGGGCGAGGCCCGAGGCTTCAGTTTCCGCACAGCCTCCTGTGGCCAGTACGCCTCTACCATCAGTGGCACCTCAGTCCAGCGGCGATCTGATGGCGGCGCTCAAAGATGAACTGTTTGCGCTTGAGACCGAGCGGCTGGAAGGCAAACTGAGCGAGGAAGAATACGCTGAGCAGAAAGCGGCGCTCGAGATCGTTCTGCGGCGGGCGTTGTCACGTCAGGCTGTCTTGGGCTGATTCCGTCCGCCATACCAAAAAACGGTCTAGCAAGGACGCACGTCATGGAATTTCTTCTGAAGCAGTGGATCGCCCAGGCCCACCTGCTTTAAAACGCTCGTGATCGTGGATACTGCTGAGTTTGTCTTGCTCGCGTGAGGGTTCACCGAAGACTCAAGAGACTGGCGAAACTCACTGGAAGCTGCCTTTTGAATTCCAGCCAGAATCTCTGTCCGATGGTGGCCGACGTCGATCACGCTTGCCGCGCGTATTCGCCCACCTTGGCGGACTCCGATATTGACTGCGGGGACCTTGAAGGAAGGGGCTTCGATGAGCCCGCTGGATGAATTACCCACCACGGCAACAGCTCGACGCAACACGCTGTGGTAGGCCTCGGCGCCAAAATTGTCCACCATTTCGCCCATGCCGGGATGCGCTTGAACCCACTGCCTCATTCTTGTAGCGATGATGCGTCCGGCGGTGTCGGCGTTTGGCATGGTGAAGATTACCGGAATGCGAGCGTGGTCGAGAGCCGCAAGGAGCTCGTCGATCTGCCACTCGACCTGCTCATATTCGAGCGTGACGGGATGAAATGTTACGAGGAGAAATGGCCGCTCAACGTTAACGCCAAAGCGGCGATGTAATTCTTTGGGAGTGAGTTGCGGCTCGGTCAGGATATGATCGAGAGCCGGTTCGCCTGATACAAAAACACGGCCTGGATCTTCTCCCAGTTGAATGACGCGGCGCGCATAGTCCTCGGTGGAGGTAAAGTGCAGATGGCTTAGTTTGGTGATGCTGTGGCGCAGCGCATCATCGATGGCGCCCTGTGTCAGCTCACCTCCGCCAAGATGAGCGAGAGGGATTTTGAAGGGTAATGCGGCGAGCGCCGCTGCGAGCATCTCGTATCGGTCCCCCAGCACAATGAGAATATCGGGCTGGTGTTTGCTGAAGGCCTGACCAAACCCCATGAGACCGAGGCCCATCGACTTCGCAATCGCCTCGGGAGTATCGGAGGAAATCAACACCTCGATGCGTTCGACGATCTCCAGGCCATCGTTTTCAATGAACCGGACGGTCATTCCAAACTCCGGAGAGAGATGCATACCGGAGACGTATAACTTCAGCGATATGTCGGGATCGGCCTGAAATGCCTTCAGCAGCGGTCGATAGGCGCTATAGTCGGCGCGCGATGTGGTGACGACTCCGATGGATCTCAATGGCGGCTATCCATAGTGTGAGTGCCTCCAAAGATATAGCACTACGTTCCATTTGACCGGTATGGCCAGGGAGCATTCGGTATCTTACTGAGCTGCTCGAACCGTTCCGGATCGGCGACGATTATCAAGTAAGCATAACGATACAACCGCGACCCGAAACTGAATTTGAAAAATTCGAGAGAATCACCCGGATTCAGTCCGCCGCCGAGATGCAGCAGCTTGCATCCCTGGTTTCTTGCCCATCTGGCGCCCTCCACTATAAGCAGCGTGGCGGCTTTGTGCTTCATGCCGATTTCATTCGTACAGGCAAGGTGATAGTGGGCGTAATCGCGTCCAGCGAGAAAGATACTTGCGCCGGCAAGCTGATCATCCAGCCACGCAAAGGCGATGCCAAAATGACGGCCCAGCAAGGCCAGACGGGAGAAATAAGAAGACGGAAAGCGATAGAAACTGTCGGCGTGACGGGCTTCCATTGCCTGCTCATATAGCTCAGCGAAACGATTGAGGTTTAACTCTGCATCCTGATCTTCACCGCTTGTCCAGGTCACGCGCAATGAACGACGAGCGACATTCAGCTCAGAACGCCGGTCTTTTTGCATGCCACCTGGCCAGTCCCGAGCGTCATCCCAGTTTTCAAGGTCGATTGCGGTGGTGGTTCCCCGGAATCGCATGCGGAGAACTTTCTGCTCCTCCGGCGCGAACCATTCTTCCTGCTGCAATAACGGATGAAGTCGCAGCACGCAGCAAACTAGATCCCGATCAGAGCACCAACTGCGAAGGTCGTCGAGAAAGCAGCGGGGGCCGCGGGGATCGGTGGGGTGACTGCTTGAAAGACTCAGTAGACCGCCATAACCGTAGGGAGAAGATGCGTCGGTCCAATCGATCCTGGAGTTGTTCATAACGGCGGACATGCGGCGCAGCAGCAGTGGTGCAAGGAATTTGCTCGAATCCGTGCCGGCAACGATGGCCACCGGTTCGGCGTGCTCTATTTCCGACGCGGCATTGGCGTATGCGGGCAGGTAGTAAACATCGGGGGTCGGAGAACGGGAAACCAATGCACTCCAGCGCTCTGCATCCTCGGGAATCGCTGCAGCCAACATCTCAAGTGAGGTTTTTGGCATATTTGCAAACCCGGTCAGCCCGCCGAATGAATCTGCAATCGTGCACGCCTGCACCGCTTCCCAGGTTCTTAGGTGTTTTCTCAGGAATTGAGGGCATCCCGACGATCTCAGACTCAGTACCTATTCTGTTCATCATAATGACAGATTTTGCTGCCTACGGCTTGCGGCAGGCAATGACAAATTGTTCTACCGTATGCTGCTCTCCATCCAGCGTCCAGGAGATTCGTTCGACATGGACGTCAGCGAAATCACAAAAGAGCTCCGGCACCCGCGACCGCTTGAGAAAGAGACAGAAGCCGGAGTTGGCCGTCGGACCGCTACGAATATTAGCAAATCCATCGAGTTCAATCATTTCGCCGTCGCCATAACCCCATGTCCGGTCGGTGAAGAAGGACGAAAGGAACGGCGCACCCGATTTCAGCACGCGGCGCACTTCCGCCAATGCGCGCTGAATGCCGATCCAAGGATTCGTATAGAGGCTTACGTTTTCTACTACCCCATCAAACGTGTCATCCGGCCAGGGCAACTGAACAAAGTCGCCAATTCGCAAGTCGCCTGCAAGCCCTTCGCTGCTCAATCGATGACTGGCCCTTTCAATGGCTGTCGATGATCCATCGATGGCCGACACGGTAAAACCTTCACGAGCCATGAACCAGACATTTGCGCCTGGGCCGCAGCCGATCTCCAATAGCCGGATTTTGCTGCGGTCGGTCGCGCCGTAAAAATTTCGGGCAACAAAACGAATCACATGTTCAGCCGGGTACTTTCCCCATTCCTTGTTCCGTAAAATCGACTCCCATTGAGGGTTCCAGGTAGTTTCATTGGTTTGTGCAGGCATATGCTTCTCCAGAACTTTTGCATCAGCAGATACCTTGTTTCGCTGATCTTAAATTAGCCAATAACTTGGAAAATAAGCTGTCATTGTTTGCAGACCGAGCCTGTTATCATAAGCTCTTTTAGCTTCGACCAGCAGGTTCATTATCTGTTCATTGTGAATCTTCTTTACATGGTGAACCCAGGCTGAGCGATGCGAGAAGCCCCGCTTAGAAGCGTGTGTTGAATCTCCCGGTTCCATCCCTCCGCCCAGCATAAAGTAGTCGAACCCCTGCTCGCATGCCCAGTGAATTGCACGATCCAACATAAAAGTGTGGGCCCCACTTGCACGGAGCTGCTGATCCAATCCGGAATATTTGAACCATATGTGCTTTCGGCCAAGAAGGAACATATTCGCTGAAGCGATCTGGCCCCCTGATAACGACTGCATGACGACAAGCCTGTCGCCAAGGTATCGCGCCATGTTCTGAAAATGCTCGAATCCATACAGGTAAACACTTTTCGCGTCTTTCCTTTGCATGGTCTCCCTATACAGTTGATAGACTTTGGTCAATCCATCAATGTCGCTGCTCATGCAGAAGCGGAAATCAGCTCCTTCTCTCGCGGCTTTTTTAATAGTCGACTTATGCCCTTTTCTGTATCCATGAAAAGCATTCTTATAACCAGAGCGCAAGTCGATGTATATCAACTCTGAGCCAGGATGCATCTCTAGTATTTGAGCGCACGCTGCAGCGTTATTCGAAAGAGGATGAAACCGGACAAACTCCGTGACTACTCCGGTCTCGCTGCAGTATTGATCGATTGAACGCCTGTAGCGTTTCAGCAGTTCGTCCGAGTCGCGGGCATCTGCCAGCACTATTGGGGAGTTATAGTCAGGGCTTGCCAAATCGACGGGGAAATGGGGCAATTGATCGGCAATATCGGCAAAAAAAGATAAGCTGCTAATGGCTTTGACTACAGTGACATCGAAGACTTGTCCCAGATCGTCTTCATATAAAAGCATGATCGGCCTATGTGGGGTTCCTTCTGTGAGAAAGCGGCAGTATGAAGGTTCATAAAAAATATCCGCTTCGCTTTGACGCACCAACTCGGCCCAGCGGCTGTCGTCGACTGTCAGAATTTCAAAGGCCATTTTATTTAGTGAGTTTCTCTACAGCAAACATTACATTCCGGGCTGCGTCGACGGCGTCGCTTGTCTGATCGCTGATGGTTTCCAATATGGCCTGTACATCTGCGTTTAGCAAGGGGCGCAACGGATAGCTGGTGAAATTCCATGCGTAGCTGAAGAGAGCTGCTGCGATCGAGATGCCAGACTGATCGACAATATGCAATCCAGCCTCGCGAAGATCGCTCTTTAATTCAGCCAGACTCCACTGAAACACCTCGGTTTGAGTACTGCCCGCCTTTTCCCACCGTGTCGACGAAGTAAGCAGGGAGCGAACATTGGCGAGGTTCATTGCATCCAGATCGATGATGGCCCGGCCCATGCGGCTGAATTCGCCGATCACCATTTTCCCGCCTTTATTGAGCAACCGGGAAGGCGTTTGAATTGCAGTTTGCCTATCCAATGATCCTGCCAGGTAATACAAAACTTCAATACATAACACGGCATCAAAAGAATCCGCCTGAAAAGGCGGTTTTCTGAGGTCGGCGCAAACAATCACTAATCGTTTCAGGCCACGCCTGATCGCTTCCGATGCCAGTCGTTTGAGGGAGCCGAGATTGCTATCTACGGCAACAACCAGTGGAAAGCCTTTCTCTGCAGCCCAGAGAGAAAAGCGACCGTCGCCGCAGCCAAAATCCATGAGGCTGCTCTTCGGCTCCTGAAAGACCTTGTCCAGAAACTGACGATACCCGCGGGTAGTGATATAGATAAGTGTATTGCTTTCAAAAGATGCATCGACAAAGTCGGTTCCATTTGTGGCTGCATAGAACTGCGTAACGTCATCCCCGTCATTCATAGTTTGCATTTGAACTACGCCATCATTGACGGCATAGGCAGTTTGGCAGGACAGGCAGATGATTGCTTCCATGGACGCCTTCCAGTTGGAGCCGCCGCATGACAGGCATTGAAGACCAGATGCGTTGTAGAGATTTGCCATGAGACTCACATTTCTCCCTGTTCAGCCTAAATGGATGACAAGCCGAGAAGGGTCTCTGTCGCAGTTGTCTTAAAAATATGTACCTACACGATCTGAACCAAGCCAAGAGGTGTCGGATAAGATTTTTTGAGGTGCATATTGGCGGATGGTATCCCCGTCCTGGCGAAGGATTTTTCGCAGTCCTGAGTGGAGGGGCCGCGCATGTTTCCTTCCATGTAGGCCAGGCCAGGACAACGGGTGCAGGTGCCGACGTGGCTGCATCCAGAGCATACAGGCAGATCGCGCGCTGTGATGGAACGTACCTCGTTGAGCTGCTCGGAATCGCGCCAAATGTCCATGAATTTCTGATGGCGCACGTTGCCGCTGGGCAAAGGAAACTGGACGCAGGGAAACAGATCGCCGTAAGGCGAGATGTAGCATGCCGTGTGCCCAGCGCTGCATGGGAACTCCTGCAAGACATCGTCGTTCACTGCGGGCGGCGGAGCGCAGAACTCATCGACGTCGCCTACCAGATCGGCGTTGCGAAATATATCCTGCAGCTGAGGCACGCCCAAGCCCAACCGAAGAACAGACCGATCCCCATCCATCATCGGCGTGATTGTCGGATCTATGGTGTACTCCGTATCCAATTCTTTCGCGAGTTGCCTCACTCCGGCATGATCGCTCAGGTTCTGCATCATCAGGACATTGGCGATGACAACCTTTACGCCGTGTGAGCGGAGCAGCCGTATCCCTGCAATGGATCGTTTGAGCGAACCGGGAAGCAGCGTGATGGCATCGTGCACCTCCGGCCGATGTGAGTAGATGCTTACCTGCACGTCCTGCACGGCAAGGTCGCGCAAGCGCTGCGCTTCCTTTTCCCGGATCATGAAGGCGTTCGTCTTGATCTTGACGCAGAACATCAGAGAGCGGGCGTATTCGAGGATGTCGAAGAAATCCATGCGCATGAAGACTTCGCCGCCGCTCAGGGTAAGGAAGAAAACGCCGGCTTCGGCAAGCTGGTCGAGCAGGGTACGAATTTCGGCAGTGGTCATCTCGCCGTGATCGTCGTGGTCAAGGTAGCAATGGATGCAGCGCTCATTGCAACGGTAGGTGACGTCGAGTTGCACGCTGAGCGGCAAACCACGATCCAGTGCACGCTGCGCGAGTTCCTGCATCAGGCTCATCAGGCTCCTCCCAGCGCGGCGGGATTGATAGGGACATCGGACACAACTATGATTCCGTGGCTGGCTAAATCATTCACGAAACTCTCGACGTCTTTCAGGGCTTCTTCCGGATCGACCTCGAATTCCGCACAAATCTTGTTCTCGACGATTTCTTCAAGCGTTGTTTTCCCGTCTGCCGACTGCCAGATGACGGTGCCGACAGTGTTCAGAGTGAATAGAGTCGAGTTTCTGGCGGACATGATCATCATCTCGCCATCCAGAGAGCGCGCGGCCACCTCATTCGCTCTCGCAATGTAAATGGCGCTCATGCGATCCACTCCCAAATTCGTTCGTCGGGGAAAAAGGTCAGCCGGTAGACGGGAACATTGCTTACCAACTCGCACGCTGACTCAAACACTAAACTAACCAGTTTGGGATCGTGGGCAAAGAACAGAACGTTTTCCAGCAACATGCGCGCGGCCTCGCTTGCACTGACTGGTTCGATGGCGTTCTCGGGACCTTTCTGCAGAAGATACAGAGCTGCCAGAGGTGCCTGGACATTCTCACCCACCCTGGCCAGCTCTCCGGCGAACGGCGTGCCGTGTGCGACGTAGCCATGCCCGTTGCGCTGAAGATATGAAATTTCGTCGGTGAGGAGCGTCACGTCCGGTGGCGCCAAGCGTGAAATTGTCGTCTTCCCCGCTCCGGAAACACCCGCGAATAAGAAGGCTTTGCCGTTGCGCACGGCACTGGCTGCATGCACCAGCAGTCCGCCCTCGTGCGCAAGGATCAGGCTGTGAATGATGCGCAGCGCCGCATCGATGGAGTATGGGTTAGGCGATTGCATGATCCGGCCGCGGCGCGATGCAGGCTCCCACTCCGCACGCAGGTCGCCGCGCTCGATGAGCCAGCGTCCCGACTCGAAGCGCACTGAGAGATCTTCTTCCTCGGTGATCCTTCCCGGCGCTACTAGATCTACATTCAATTCGAAGACAGGGCGGGCGTTCGGGTTAAGGAAACCGGAATAGCGCTCGGCGATCATTTGCAGAAACTCTGAACTTTCGCTGCGCACCTGAACCGGCATGCAACCGATCTCGATGATGACTTCCTGGCCTGCGGCCGTGGCTAGCCGGCCCATGAAATCTCCCTGCTTGCAACACTCTGCAAGCGGCGGCCCAGACGAAGAGCCATGCGCATGCAGAAACCGGAGTGCCGGAAAATAGAGGAGCCGATACGCTGCCACTGTGATTGTTTGAGATCCATGGGCCGTCCATTGCGAAGAAGGCGAACCACTTGCCCCACAATGTCGGATTCGCTCACTGGCGGGTCTTCATAGAGTATTGAGTCTCCCTGCGTGGTCAGGAGATTGCTGTGAATGCGGGTGACGCGATGAGCTATCAGCATTCCTTTCCGCCTAGATAAAACGATTTGTCCCGGTTGCAGCTCGTCTAGGTCGCGACGGCGAACAGTAATGATATCGCCGGGCCAGATCGCCGGTATCATGCTGGCTCCGGTGACCCTGAGGCGAACCTCACCGAAGCTGCGGGTCACCTCGGCGACCAGCTCACAGCCTAACGCCGAGCGATGCTGCAAGTCTGTATCCATTGTCGGTCAGGAACTCTTCCTGTTATGGAGGCACTGCTCCTGGGTGGAAACCACTTTGCCGCAGGCCAGAGCCCGGGTCTCGAAGACTTGTTCGAAGCGAAACTCAGGCTTGCAGTAGGGCTTCTTTGCGGTCCGCTGTGCTTCCGGATGAACAACCCTCCGGTCCGTCTGATCCGGTTCGCTCATGTTGACCTCATTGCAGTCCAGATTGCGAAACTTGTGTGGCGTTGTTGTTCTGCAGATTGCCGAAATATATCTGCGATGTCCCGGTTGTGCCTGAGTCATTATCCACAATCATTCCGCTAGTCCCCAGGGGGCCTAAGCTACCCCCGGCCAGCGTTGACTTGGCAGTAGTGGGAAAAGTGAAAGGAGAAGTTGTTGGCAGAATGAAACTCATAAGACACGTGTTGTCCTGGCAGTTGGGAGTGCCTGTATTGAAGCCATGCTCTTTCACGCTCAGGAAGAGGTAATCGATGTTCTGGGTACTGTTGAAGAACTCGGTGAGCGGCGAGCAATCAACGCTCGCACCCGTGTCGTTAGTATTCACTAGCTGGAAGACGGCTTTGGGTGTGCCAACTATGCCGTTGCTGATGGGGATCTGGTACAGCTCCGGCGTAGCCGCGCCCGCGACGTTTCCACAGAAGTACAGGTTTCCGGTTCCACCACTTGTGTAATAAGCGTTGTCGAACGCCGGGCTGTAGAGATCAGTTCCGCTCCCTCCCACCGTCGTGAGGTTGATCGCGGCGCCTAATGCTGGTGTCGTCTCCGTCAGGACCGCGTTCGTATTCGAGTTAGCCTCGGTAAGAACCCTCTCGGTGGTGCTATCCAGTATGGGCGTATCAAGAATTGCCGGGCTGGTACCCGACCCTACAGTGATACTGGGTGTAGAGCAGGCGGCTCCCGCTTTTGTGACGCAGTAAAGCTTACCATCGCTTCCACCAACGAGGATGTTCTGGCTGGTACCGCTGTCGAAGACCGGACCGGAAAGGGTCACGCCACTGGCGACGGTGAAAGGCCACGGAGAACCTGCCTCGGCTGGAGTGCCAGTAAATACTCCCGTAAACTTATGTAGCTTCCCAGCATCGTCTCCCACATATGCAATGTCGCCGCTGTAATCCACAAATGGAGGTGATCGCGTAACCATAACGGCACCACTCATCGTTACATTCGTATCCACGGCAGTATTGGTTGAGCACGACTTCACCCCGTTTACGGTGCAGGGAGCTGCCGGCGAATTAAAGGCAGTTCCGTTGCCCGAGCTCCCGCTCTTGTCCATTGTGAGCACGTGAAATTTCGACCCACCCGTGATGCTCTCCACGAAGGCCACTTTGGTGCCATCGAGAGAGAGGGCTGGCGAAGTCTCGAGCTTTCCAGTACCGATGAAATAAGCAAAGAGCGTGGTTGGGATGGAGCCGGTGGCGGCGCAGGTGGATGCATACAGGTTATTGAACCCAAATATGTTCGCAGCCTGCGTGCTGTTACCAGTGACGCCGGTGACGAAAACAACAAAGTCGTTCTTGCAACTCGGAGCCGCGACGGGAGAGAAAGTGTATTTTGCCGGATACACATTCAGGTAGGCTGGACCGCCTGATCCTCCTACAATCTGTACGGCCCAGTCTGTGTGGAGAGGGTTTTTCTTAGGGCTCCCGTTTCCAAAGATCGGGTACACCGGGCTGCCTTCCGGCGGTCCCGGAGGTCCAGGAAACCCAAACCTCGGGATTGAGGCCTGTTGGGAGAACGCGGCGTTCCGCCTGACCTGCTGCATGCGATAGCGGGGATCATTGACGATGCGCTGCCACGCCTCGCGCCTGCCGTTCATCATCGCGTCCTCCAAAGTACCGGGATTGGAGAAGATGACGTGATGGTGGCTCCAATCGTCGACGAGACCGACATGGGGACTCTGGTTCTGCTGAGCGGGCGCGGGCGTCAATACCCACGCTGTCAGAAGGGTTACAGCCACAAGACGAAGACCGTTTATCGGAAAATCACTGGGCCGCTTCACTGGACAATCCCTCCCAATTAGGCGGATCGGGTAGCCGCAAAAAGGCTAGGCGATTCGGCAGGTGAATTTTAGCACCAGCACAGGACTGTTCCGGTGTCGTCCTGTTGACTTATGACCAAAAGAGGGTTTCAGCCCCGGGGCCTTGCGCTTTTTCCTTTGTCAAGGGATAATCGACAAATTAATTTGCAAGTGAATGAAAACAAGCCACTTAAATAGGCGGCAATTTGGCGTGTTATTTCGCCAAAACTGCTATCCTGAATATAGAGATTAATAGCTCCTGCCATGGCGCAGGGGCTTTTTGTTTGGGGGGCAAAACTGTTTGGATTCAATACTTTGCCTGTAACCCGCTTATTTTGAATATTTTGTAGCCGCTCACAATGATAACGCTGTATTTTCAAAGATCTAGCTACCCTCCGGGGTAATGGGGGTGGCGCTAGTTCTCCATGGCTGACCATTGAATCCAGACGTGACTCCGTTGGCCTAACGGTTAAGAGTTGCGCAGAAAGTGGCCTTCTCACACGAAAGGTAGAATTGTGCCCAGTCATGCAGACTTGGAGTTCGGTTCGGCACGGGGTTACTTACTACGAGACCAATCTCGTGGTGCAGAGTGCGCGAACATTCCTGTCTGGCGGAGATGATGGCTGTCTTCAGGCTGCCCTGTCGCAGCCCTTCGCTTGGGCTGGTGTCGAGCGTAAAGCGAATTACCACTCGGTGATGCCGCTCGTTGCCTACGCGCTAAAGAAGTATGGCGAGGATTTGGTTTCGCAAGAGCTCAGCGAACAATTTGAACAGCGACTGTTCCTTACAGCCCGCAGAAACATGTTGTGGTTACAGGAGTGGCGCCGAATCCTGCTGGCGTTCGAGGCGGCAGGCATTCCGGTCATTTCACTCAAAGGTCCGGCATTTGCCTTACTGGCCTATGGGAATATCGCCTTGCGGGAGTTCACGGATCTCGACCTGCTGATCAAGCCAAGCGACGTATCAAAGGCGCGCGATGCACTGGTCCGCGAAGGTTACCAGCTTCGTTTTCACATGGCCGGCGATTCCGACGCGGCGCTGCTCCACTCCCGAAATCGCCAACTGGACTTTATCAACGTAGGGCACGGCACCCTTATCGATCTGCACTGGGGCGCGCTGCACGAGATGTTTTCGTTTCAACTGCCGGTTGATCAGCTTTTCGAAGCTGCGCAAGTTGAGCACGCCGAAGGGATCTCGTTTTTATCGCTCTCGCCGGAGCATCTGCTGCTTTACCTTTGCGCGCACGGAACCAAGCATTGCTGGCTGAACTTGCGATGGTTGTGCGACGTGGCTTGCCATGTGCTGACGGCGCGAGGGTTGGATTGGGAGATATGTATCCGCCGGGCCGAGGCAGCGCATTGCGACCTCGTGCTGAAGCACAGCCTGCTTCTGGCACAACAGGTGCTAGGGCTGGAACTGCCGTCGGCGGTCAGTAGCTTTTGCGACAGTGCAAAAGCGCTGGCGCTCGCTGACACCGCGGCGTCCTTCATGTTTCGCGACGGTGGTGACCTCGGCTATGGCGAAGCCTTGCGCTACCATTTAGCCTTCGCGAAGGGCTGGCGTGATCGCAGCCGACTTGTGCATGAGCGCGTATTTGTTCCCGCAGAACCGGACTGGCAGGAAGTCCGTTTGCCGCGTTCGCTGCACTTTCTGTATTACGCTGTCAGGCCGGCACGCTTTCTGTTCGAACGGCTGTCGAAGACAGCGCTGAGAACTGGGGTCGAAGATCGTTCTGCGAAAACACAGCATTGAAAGACGGTCGAGAGAGCAGATCAGTCATATCAAGATCGCAGTCGACCGACACGGTGCAGCGGGTCTGGTCAAGGCGTTGTCGGCGTCACCGGCGAAGGTGAGGTACCCAATGAACCCGCTGCTCCAAGCCCAATGAGTATTCCTCCAGCAGCCACGAAAACCAGGAAGGCAATGCCCCCCCTCGACGTGATCGCGCCTATTGCCGCCGGAGCCGCACCGGCCGCCATCACACACGGATGATTCAGCTTCTTAACTGTAGACACGGCAATTACCTGGGGCGTTGTACCGGAAGGAGCACCGCCTACAATGGTCCCGTTTACCCGAATCGATTTCCCGACGAGCGCCTGGAGGCCTGACCCTTGCAACTGGTAGGTAACGTTGCTATGCACATCTGTAAGCTGGTAGTTCTGTTGCAGGTCGCCGCAGACTGCCACGCTGTTTTCCTGGGTTGCGGTAGCCTGGCTGAGCGCAAAGTTGAGGGTCATCCCAGGTTCTACCCTCGCAACAAGACTTCCGGAGGAGGTCCATACATCCGATTCCCCTTCCTGCGCAGCAACCTCAAAGTAGGACGCGTCTTTTACCCCGACAAGGACGGCTGCGTTTGGGGTCGCACCGGAAATTCTTAATCCGTCTGCAAGCAAAAAATGTTTATCAACACCGCGTTGCATCGTCACGCCCCGCTGCAGGACAGATCGTTCGGCGTAAACGGTCACCGTCGCACCGGGTTTCATCACCGCGCTTGTGCCGTCAGAAAATTGCAGGTTCGAGCTTCTGTCTCCCGACGAGATGAGACTTCCGGAGAAGATCGCTGCTGGACCGGGCACCCGTGAGCCGTCAATCTCGACTTCCCCAGTGGTCATTACAAGACCGATATTTGAAGAGGCCGCCGACGCCACAGTGATGAGGCAGCCACATGTAAGAAGCGAGATGGCCGACTGCAATCGCAGGATCATCGAATTGCTCCGGAACGGTTGCCAAGACGTATGTCACGCCAGCAGAGGGTGCAGACTTCCAAGCAGCAAAAAACGGTCGATCTAGATTTCTGCGATCGAAGAAACTATAGTTCCTCGGCCTTAGTCTTGTCGATAGGAATTGCCGCGCAGACCGACCTGTGTCCAAGTTACTTGTCGGCGGCCTATTGCCAAATGAACCAAGTAGACCTAAGGTATTGGGATCAGGTGCATGTTAGCGACCGCAAGTCATTTGGATTCCTGCCATTCTGTGTGCCCCCTCAAGGGCCTCTTTTCAATCTGCCTGCTCTCCACGTTGTTTGAGTGACTGAAAGTCAAGCGCAGGATTACAGTGGTCTGAGACTGAAATTGTCAGCAAGCCTGTTGTGGCGCCGGAACAACTTATAAGTTTCATTGCAAGCAGACACAAGGCAAAAGGGGAAATTTCTCAGGAGGGACCGGTGAAGCACCTTCGAAGGTTGCAGGCTGTCACCGACCGGCGGCATGAGCGGTATGCCGACCTCATTCCGAGCTGGCTTCTTCATGGATATGTTCGCGTACTTCTGGACAGTCTTACTGCAGCGATCGCGATGATCAATGCGTATGCTCTCCGGTTTGATTTTCATATCGAGCCGAAGATGCAACGCAGCATGTGGACATGGCTGTGCGTTGTGGCTGTGCTGAGACCCTTATCCCTGCACCTCAGTCGAGACGGGTACCAGGCAACATGGCGTTTCTTTGATGTGCGCGATGGGCTCGCCCTGGCACTTCGTTCGCTACCGGTGACCATTCTTCTTCTCCTGGTTCGCTGGTGCGTGCCTGGCGTTCCTATTGTTCCTTACAGCGTACTGATCCTCGAGTTCAGCACTTTCCTCATTCTTGCTTCCGCGTTGCGCGTAACGCGGCTGCTCGCCAACGAAGCGGCTCGCCTACCATCTCAACGACCACGCGCACTCATTGTCGGCTGCGAGACGACACTGGCTACTGCGGTGCACCACTTTCATACGTGCAAAGAAGCGCGGATTATAGGCCTGGTAAGCGAGAATGAGCGTCTTGTCGGCATGCACATAGCGGGCCGGCGTGTACTGGGACCTCCAGAGTCTCTGGCCAGCCTGCTGGTAAGTCACCAGATTGAAGTCGTCGTTCTCTCCGGTGCGAATTTGAAGTGCGCCGCACAAGTGATTCGCGATTCGAGTAGTCTCGATGTTCAGGTTCGTATATTGCCTTCCAGCAGCGACCTGATGGACGGAAACGTAAGGGTGAACCGGCCGGTTTCGATTGATCAGCTCACTCAAGCCGACGGCGAGATGGCGAATGAGGCGCATCCCGCGGTTGTTCGCTGCTTTGACACACGAGCTGTCTTGATTACGGGAGCTGGCGGATCTATTGGCTCGGAGATTGCGCGGCAGGTTTCGGCTCTGAATGTTGATCGCGTGGTGGTTCTCGATCACGACGAGAATTCGATTTTCGAGCTGATGAATGAGATCGGGGATCTGCATGACAAGGAGCTTGTCCCGGTTGTGGGCAATATCCGCGACCGTGAAACTGTTCATCGAACATTTGAGCTGTATCGCCCACAAATTGTCCTTCACGCTGCGGCGTACAAGCATGTGCCTGTGATGGAAAGCAACTGCTGTGAAGCAGTTCTGAATAATGTGTTCGGCACGCGCGAGCTTGCAGATGCAGCAATTGAATTTGGCTGCGAACGCATGGTCATGATTTCCACTGATAAAGCGGTGAACCCGTCGAGCGTGATGGGAGCTACCAAGCGGACAGCAGAATTACTGATTCAACAACGAGCCGACGAGGAACACGAGACACACTTTGCCTGTGTGCGATTCGGAAATGTTCTGGGCAGCCGCGGTAGCGTTGTCCCGATTTTTCTTCGTCAGATTGCCGCCGGTGGTCCAGTCACAATCACGCATGAGGAGATGACTCGCTACTTCATGACGATCCCGCAGGCGGTGCGGCTCGTCCTGCAGGCCGCTACGCTCGCATCACAGGGAGATGTCTACTTTCTGGACATGGGCGATCCCGTAAAGATTATCGATTTTGCCAAGGACATCATCCGCCTGGCCGGCCTGACACCTGGGAAAGATATCGATGTCAAAGTAGTAGGAACACGGCCAGGAGAGAAACTTCACGAGAAGCTGTGGAGAGAAGGCTCGCTCGTGACCAGCACTCCATTTCGCGATGTCTTCCAAGTGAAAGCCACCGCCGTACCCAGCGGATTTCCGCAGCTTCTGGCGGAGCTGGAAGCTGCGGCTCGCGCTCGTAAATCAGACGCAGATATTCAGGAATTACTGTATCGGCTTCCCATTGACTACTGTCCGGAGGGCGCCGAAGTGACGCCTATCGCTATCGCCAATTAGTGGCTTTACGTTGTCCGAAACCTGTTTCAGAGGATGCAGATGAGCATGGATTATCAAAAGCTTTTAGAGCCCATGCCAAGATCGTCGGACATATCTGCACTGGAAGACCCTGTCAGCACGTCATTCAGTTTGAGCGTTCTGGTGCCGGTCTACAATGAGCGGTATCTCGCGGAGCCCAGCCTGCGTCGCGTCCTCGCGCTGAAAGACGACATCATCCACAGGATGGAAGTCATCGTAGTGGATGACCGCAGCACTGACGGCAGCTGGGAAATACTGCAGAGAATTGCAGCTGAGGATGAACGTGTCGTGTTGTTGCGGCATGAGCGCAACCTGGGCAAAGGAGCGGCGCTGCGCACTGCTTTGGAGCGAGCTACGGGCGACATCAGCATCGTGCACGATGCTGATCTTGAATACAATCCGGCGGACATCCCGTCGCTCCTGCGTCCATTCGCGACGGAGGCGGCAGACGCCGTCTTCGGTTCCCGTTATCTTTCATCGCATTACCGCCGGGCGCTTATGTTCCGGCACACCTGGCTGAACAAAGCGCTCACCTTTGTGGCAAATGTCTTTACCGATTTGAATCTCAGCGACATTGAAACCTGCTACAAGGCAATTCGCACGCCTCTGTTCCAGTCGATTCCGCTGCGTTCTGACGATTTTCGTTTCGAGATCGAAATCGCTTTCAAATTAGCCAAGCGGCGTGCTCGCATCTTTGAAGCGCCTATCAGTTATCTCGCTCGCAGCTATCAGGAAGGCAAGAAGATTGGCCACAAGGACTCGCTGCGTGCGTTGACCGCGATTCTGCGCTTCTGGCTCATCGATGATCTCTACAAGGATGATGAGTACGGCTCGCACATACTTGCGAGCCTGGAAAAGGTGCGCCGGTTTAATCTCTGGATGGGAAGAACGCTGGCGCCGTATGTTGGTGATCGGGTCCTTGAGGTAGGTGCGGGAATCGGCACGCTGACCAATCAATTCATTCCACGTGAGTTCTACCTAGCCTCCGATATCAACCCCTCGTATCTTTCCTACCTGCGTGCCTACTCCGTTGGGAAACCCTATCTTCGAGTGCGACACATTGACGCGGGGGTTCCTGGAGATTTTGCCGGACTCGATGGGAAGTTCGATACCGTGCTGATGATCAACGTGCTGGAACATGTGCCGGACGAACAGGTGGCGCTCGATAACATTCGGTCGTCGCTTGCCGCAGGCGGGCGCGCGGTAATTCTCGTTCCGCAACATCCAGCGCTCTACGGCACACTCGATCACGCGCTCGATCATCGTGAACGATATACGCGAAAGTCGTTGCAGGAAGGCCTGGAACGAGCTGGCTTCCGCGTGGAGAAGGTTTTCGACTTCAACCGCTTTTCGGTCCCCGGCTGGTGGTTTAACGGGAAGGTACTGCGACGCAGGACTTTCTCGCGAGTTCAATTGAAAGTCTTGCAGATGACAATGCCGATGCTGCGACGCCTTGATAGGATCCTGCCCTGGGGCGGCCTAAGCCTGATTGCCGTGGCAGTGAAGGATTAGGTTCTGGTGGAGATCGTCAATATCCCAATGCAGAATCTCGTGAGTTCCGACACAATGCAAGGCCGCGAGCAATTGGAGTTTCGCAACTGGTTTGGCTGTTCTAGTCTCGCCCTCTTCCTTTACACGGGTTTCTGCGTGGCCCTGGCGATCGTGACATACCTTCGACCCTTGCCAACCTTTGATCGGTACTTGTATGCGGGGGCCGTCGCTTCGTTGCGGTACTCAGATCCCGTAACCATCCATCGCATTGCGCGTGCCGAATTCGATACACAGCCATCTCCCTTTCCGTTCGAGAGCGTCGCCGTCGAGCCTTATTTTGCCGATGTGCGCGATAACCCTTACCACTTCGCGCAGCAATTAGGCTTATTTCGAGTGAAGATGGGATATGTGGCAGCTGGATATGTGCTTTGGCGCGCTGGATTACCAATCCTCTCTGGTCTGCGCTTGATATCTGCCTGCTGTCTCTTTTTTGTTGGCATGGTGGTTCTTGCCTGGACACGGCACGCTCTCTTAGCGGCAATGTTGCTGCTTACACCGCCAGTGTTGAACCTGGGACGGATGGTGACTGCGGATCCATTCTCGACGACGATGGTTTTTCTTGCTCTGTTTGCGCTCGATAAAAAGAGGGACTTATTAGCTACCACTCTTCTCATAGCCAGCATCGTGGTGAGATCCGACAACGTTGTTCTCGTTCTCATTCTTCTGGCATGGATGGTCTGGAGCCGGCACCTTCGCCTTCCTGTGGGAGCCCTGTACGCTGCGCTCGCTCTGGCTGCTTGTGCTCTTGTCAACCGGATTGCGGGGATTTATGGCTGGCGCGTCTTAATGCAGCACTCGTTCATTAAGCCTGAAATTGAACCGATCAGTCATCCTGTATTGATCTCTTTTGCAGGATATCTGCATGCGCTCGCCGGGCTAAGGGCGATTCCATACACTTTCATGACCGTCTGGATTCTGGTGGCAGCAGCCGTTTGGAAGTGGCTTCCTGAAGGCTCAATCTTGCGTAATTTATTGCCAGTTGCGGGCATTTACATCGTGGTGCGTCTGCTGATCTTCCCAAACTTCGATGACAGGGTTTTTGTGTGGGCCTATCTGCTTGCGGGCGTCGCGCTCATTCGAATGGCTCGATTTCCGATTCCGGAGAATTGAAGAGTAAGGGGTCAACCGCACCAGATCACAGCTCAGGGACCGGCGTTCTAGGTTGGCAGCAAAGGCTCTTCACATCGTACCGATTGCGGGATTTCGCGCTGGCTGCCCAGTTTGTCCTTCATCCGTAGAAAGAACTCCTCATATGTAGTGCGGGATAGGTAGGCGACTGTGGTTGAGACGATGAATGTTATCAGCAGTCGCAGGAGGCATTTTTCAAAACTATGCCCCGCATAAAAAGAGGCGAACTTCATGGATACGTCGTTGTACAGCCTGAAAATCAGCGCATGAATCAGATACAAACCATAGCTAATGAAACCGTACAGGGCCAAGACTTGATTGTTGACGAGCCACCGGTACGTGCCCGTCCCCAGCCACAAGACAACACAAACTAAGGCTAGCGAACCGTAGTTCACGCAGGTGGCACGTAAGCTGATTGCGATGAATGTGGGGACTGCGAAACTCGCGGCCAGAGCAACCACTCCAACAAACGCACTCAGGCCAGCCAGTCTCAAGACATTGCCCCTCGAACCTCGCGTCGAGCGGGCAAATATGGCAAGCAGAGCACCGAGGGCTAATCCATCGGCCGAAAGCCAGGTATAAGGGCCCCACCACAGTCCTCCGCGAGCTACGGCGAACGCTCGCAAGAGCGGCTCGCATGCACAGATCAAGGCACCTGCGATCACGAGACCGCGCCTCCGCAATATGCGGACGGCTGCAGGCCATACCAGATAAAAGTGCTCCTCAACTGCCAGTGACCAGAGGGGCGAGTAATCTCTCGGAACTCCGAGCAACGGTGTGATGTTGGAAAGATAGATGACACTCAGCCCTGCAAAAGCCCACGACGTATGCTGATGAACAAAACTCAGCCTGCTCAGCAAAATGAGTACAGCAATCAACAAATAATAGGCTGGCAAAATGCGTAACGCCCGACGGAAGTAGAAATGCGAGTAGTATCGTGGCCTATTCACGCTATCGAGTAGAATGCCTGTGATCAGAAAGCCAGAAAGGACGAAGAACAGATTGACCCCTATCCACCCTAAGCTCATGGTCGACAAAAACAAGCGCTCCCACGCAGGGACGTTCGAGCCAGACGGGATGAAGTCTTCGAAGCCATGGAAAAGGAAGACCATTAAGATGGCGATTCCGCGGACCGTGTCCAATTCCGGCATCACGGGCCGCAGGATTCGGTCTTCACCAGGATGCTTTTCGGCCATTGACATGAACACCCAAACTTACACCAGCGGCTCTTGAAATTCGCGTTGCTCTTTGATCGTCAGCAGATCCGAATCTTTAGCGAATACCTATCGTACTCTCCAATGCTCGTCGGCCAGCTTGTCATGAAGAGCTATGGAACAACTTCGCACAAGGACGAGATGAGAATCGCATTATTGGTGCCTACTTTGGAGATCGGAGGGGTTGAGCGGGTATTGGCGAACCTGGCCAACGGCCTGCACCAGGTTGGAGCCGAAGTCGATCTCGTTGTCGGCCGCTCGGGCGGCGGCATGGGTATGGTTCTCGAGAAGGAGATCGAGGTATTTGATCTCGCGTCCGATCACATGATGAGCAGCGTGCCGAGATTAGCAAAGTACCTTCGAGCCAGGAAACCTGAAGCAATGATCGCGGCCATGACGCACAGTAGTGCTGCTGCCGTGGTCGCGCGAGCGATGGCCCGTCAGAAAGTAAAAATCATAGCGACGGAACACAACACGATGTCGAGGATAGTGGCAAATTCCTCCGGGCTCAAATATCGCCTGATGCCTCTATGGAGTCGCTGGGCTCTCAACTCCGCCGATGCGATCGTGGCGGTCTCTCGTGGCGTTGCCGACGATTTGTCGGCGCAAACCGGCATCGCTCGCAATCGATTTCAGGTCATCTACAATCCCGTGATCACTGATGCGCTCCATGCAGAGGCGGCACAGACCGTCGAGCATCCATGGTTTCAACTCGGAGAACCACCAGTGATACTGGCTGTCGGCCGACTGGATAAGCAGAAGGATTTTCCTATGCTGGTCCGCGCATTTCGTTTGGTCAGAAACAACCGCCCCGTTCGTCTCATGATCCTGGGCGACGGGCCAGATAGAAGCCGGATTGAGCAGGTCATACTCGATTCTAAGCTCGTCGAAGACGTGGCCCTTCCGGGCTTCGAACATAACCCGTATCGGTTTATTTATCGTGCCGCTGTGTTCGCATCCTCGTCTGAGTGGGAGGGTTTTGGCGTGGCGATTGTGGAGGCTCTGGCGCTCGGGGTGCCAGTTGTTGCGACGGACTGCACCTATGGTCCCTCAGAGATACTATGCGATGGGAAATTCGGCACCCTCGTGCCTGTGGGAGATCATGCGGCCATGGCACAAGCCTTGTTGAATGCTCTGGACAATCGAATACGGAATGACAGTTCCCCGCACCTGGAACAATTTACGGTTCGAAGTGTTGTTTCAAGGTATTTGTCGGTTGTCGCGAGTTGAGGGGTATGAATGAGACTGGTTGCTTGTTGGTCTATCAAGTATCCTGATCCACATATTTCATGAAGAACGGGAAAGCGTGCACCGTGCAAAATCCCGGAGGATTTGTAATCAGTCTCGATTTCGAGTTGCACTGGGGCGTCAGAGACCATCGGTCAGTTGACCAATATCGCGAAAATTTGCTCGGGGTTCGCCAGGCTGTTCCCGCTATTCTCGAATTGTTTGAACGATATGGAATCCATGCCACCTGGGCCACGGTAGGTTTTCTGTTTTTCACGAGTCTTGATGAACTGAAAACTTCATTGCCGGATGAACTGCCTCTGTACCGCGAAGCCAGCCTCGACCCGTATGCGGCTCTGTTTGAGGTTGGCGAAAATGAAGAGGACGACCCATTTCATTTCGCGCCAAGCCTGATCCGGGGGATACTCGTGTGTCCAGGGCAGGAAGTCGCAACACACACTCTATCTCACTTTTATGCGCTGGCTCCGGGACCCACGCTGGAATCGTTTCGCGCGGATCTAAGGAGTGCCAAGTTGGCCGCCAGCCAATACGGCATCACACTCAAGAGCATCGTCTTCCCGCGCAATCAGATATCGCGCCAACACTTACGCATTTGTGCTGAAGAGGGTCTTATCGCATATCGCGGCACTGAAGCGGACCCCTGGATTGAAAGGGGAAACGGAATAACCGGAAGGGCGATGCGATTTGCCGACTCCTATCTTGGGCTCAGCGGCGATGGCTGCGCAACTCCGTGTCTCGATGAGGAATACCCGATTGTGAGTGTGTCAGGATCGAGATTTCTGCGTCCGTGGAATGCGAAGCTGAAAGCGCTGGAGGATTTGCGGCTAAGGCGAATCTGCGCACCGATGGACGCTGCTGCAAAAAGCAATAAGACATTTCACCTATGGTGGCATCCACATAATTTTGGCGTGCATTTAGCGGAGAATATCGCGATTCTGACGCGTATTGCGGAACACTATGCGTATTTGAGGCGCGAGACGGGGTGGTCTTCTTTGACCATGGCCGAGGTTGCCGAGAACGTTTTGCGCGCGGAGAAACCGCATTGCATGGCATAGTGCTGCTCGTTGACAACAGCGACCTCTCACGAATCATCTATAACGCGCTAGCCAACGAGTTCGATATAGATGGGGTTGTGCGAGAAGCAAAAGTTCCACGGTCAACCTTCCTCAAAAAACGACTAAGGAGGCTAGGCTGGTGTACGCTGGCCGGACAGATCATATTTACGAAATGCGTTGTCCCACTGCTGAAACTAGAAGCCACTCGACGCAGAGCAGACCTTTTGCAGCAATACGGAATGGATGAAGCCCCTATCCCCATGGAGCGCGTGATCGATGTCAGGTCGGTCAATGAAGCACAGGCCGTTGCTCTTTTGCAGAAGCTCTCTCCAAGAGTCATCGTCGTGAATGGAACGCGCATTCTGGAAGAGAGGCTGCTCCATGCGACCGGTGCGGTATTCCTGAACACCCATGTTGGCATTACGCCTCTATATCGAGGAGTTCATGGAGGGTATTGGGCACTAGCCTCGGGCGACTCAGAACATTTTGGAGTAACAATTCACAAAGTTGACACCGGGATCGATACTGGAGACATCGTGGCGCAAGCATTGACTAAGCCCGCCGACACCGATAACTTCTCTACCTATCCGCTGCTGCAGATTGCCTTCGCTATTCCATTGCTGAAGCAAGCCATTCGTGATGCCATCGCGGGCAAGCTCGAAACTATGCCCGCGCCTGCGGGAAAATCGATGCTATGGTCGCACCCGACGGCCTTTCAATATCTGAAGAATCGGATCGTGCGCGGTATCCGATGAGCGCAAAGCCAGGATTGGAGTGCACTGGCTTTTGCCTCGGGCTTATTTCATATTCTGGCTCGTCGCATGCTCTGTTCGATTAACGCTGCGCCTCCTCCGATCAACAATGCGTACATGGGCATCACTGGTACTTTGAAGCGCGAGTAAGCTTCCGCTCCGGCGGAAATGATCAGAAAGTAAGCAATCGTAAGAGTGAGAAGGTAGAACAACCTTCGATCGCGGCGATACCAGTACCAACATCCGACGAAGGCTAGGCATGCTTCGGGGATGGTGAAGAGCAAGACGATGCATTCCGCGATGCGGGGGCTGAGATTGCTGATTCTGGACAGAGCCTCTGCGCCACCGCCGAAAACTATATATGCGAGCGAGAGGAACATGGATCGGAGGTAACTCAAGGGATTGTTACTGATTATGCTTATTGCCTTGCGGGTAGAGTATGCAGCCTTTTGTGATTCTGTTACTTGTGCACAACTGCGTTCATAGGCCCGCTCTAAATCGGTGCAGGTTTGATCAGTCAGCGATGTTCTCACTTTCAGAACATTGGCGAGATAGCCTCCAGGCTGCTGAATGGCCAATGCTCCAGCTGCGCGATAGTACAAAAGATCTTCAGCGCCAATGGTGCTCAGGCCAAAGTAGTCAGCTTCGACGAAATTCCTGGTGGCCCAAAGTAAGGGGAGAACTACGAAGGAAGCAATCAAGACTGTGACTGGCCCAAGGGCACGTCGCTTCAAAGTAAGGACCAGGCAAATCGACAGCGGGACGAAGTACAACACACCGACGGGGCGAACAAGCGCGGAGAAGCCACCCAGGATGCCGGCGGCTGCGCTCGCAAGCATCCTGCCTGCAGGCCTTGTCATCGCGCGATAGAGTGCCCAAACTGCAAGTGCGATGAGAATTGTAGAGCTCACTTCGGTCAAGAGAAGGTTCGCGATTCTGACAGTTGCCAAGTCCAAAGCAAGAACCGACGCAGCAACTAATGTGGCCAAATGGCTCTCCGTAATTCGGATACAGATTGCGGCCACAGCTACTATCAACAACACACAAAGGGCATGCTGGACGAAGATTAGGTATTCAACTCTCAGCGGAGAGACTCGGAACAAAGCAAGAAGGAGCGGATAGCCGGGCGTTCGACGCAATTCTGGCTGATGCAGGGCGTTCACAAACATTTGTCTGTGCAGAAGATTGTCAGCGGGAATCAAATACGATGGGGTATCGACTCCAAAGTGCTCGTGATCCAGAGCTAAGTATGAGGCATGGGTCAGAAGACCAAGGCCTAAAGCAATCCATAAGACTGGTGGCCCAATTGATCTGCTTTTGAGCATCTATTGTCTGGACTCCTGCGGCGATAAAGGCTCCAGACGAATGTCGTCTATCCAGAATTTACCCTGAATGCGTGTCTCTGCAGGATGGCGGAGTACGGCGAGAGTCACGAGTTTCGTCGCTGATCCAGTTTGCACCTCTGCTTGCATACTATGCCAGGCAGAGGTGCCGATGGTCTCCGGCAACGAGCCATAGATTTCATTGCTATAAGCATCCGAGACGGTCAGCATTGGACCGTTTGCAGTTTCGAGATCTTCGCTCTTCACCCATGCCGATAGGCGATAGCGCGTGCCAGGTTGCACTGCTATATATTGAAAGATGCCGGCGTCGCCACCGCTCTCGCTGTACACCAGTTTTAAGGAACGGTCTCCAGAGTGAGATTCTGCCATGTCTAATGTCAGCATGATTTTCGGCTTTGGAGTGTAGCGCCAGTCAAACCCTGAATTGAGAATCTCCTCGTTGAACGATGCGTCCATTATCAGGTTATCCGGTTGAGAATAGGCTTGAAGCGCCTTCGATCTGGAAGCTAGTTGCCTCCAGGCATCAGTTGCCTCCGCAACGGCGCCGGCCTGGAGCAGACTGTCTACGTAGAAGAGGCTCTGATGGTAGTCGAACGATGTTTTCAATTGCATGAGAGCCAACCATAGCTGACGAGCGGAGTTGGGTTCACTTGCTGACAGCAGAATTTGGATGAAAGCCAAGTAGACATTTGGAATCGGCGGCAGAATACTTTGGATGCGATTGATATCGTGTAGCGATTGCCAGCAGACGTTCAGTGTCGGAGGAGCAAGAGATGGGTCCTCCCGCAAGACTACGGCGAACTGTTTCAGAGCCTCCGAGGTGTTACCTTGAACCAGGAAAAAGTTGGCAGCACTCCACGCCGTGTCCGGGGTAGTGGGGTCAACAACAAGTGCCTTCTGAATAGCCGAAGTCGTTAGTTGATTGTTACCCGCCGAATAGTAAGCCTGTGCGAGATCCAGCCAGATTGAGGAACTATACGAATTCAGTTCAGAGGCTTTCTTACATTGGTCAACAGCACGTTCGGTCTCCTGAGAAACAAAGATCATGCTCCGACACAGCAGATCGTGATATGTCGCGTTCCGGGGCGCGAGGGCAACAGCTTTCTCTATAGAGGACCGGTCGGAGCGATCAGCAAGCCTCTGAGCTCGATAGGCATTGACTGCGAACCACGTGTAAACCGTGACAATCGCGACGCAAGCAGCGAACAAGATCAACCTTTGCGGCCGGCCGGGTTTAGAAGTCCGACTCATAGTGAGTCAATCCCCTCAATTTCCGACTAGGAAGACTTGGGTGTCACCTCGTCTTGCTCGTGCTCTGCACTTTCGCCAGAATCCCAACTGCCGTTGAGATTGGGATTATGATTGTTGTTTTCCTTTTCGGCGTAGTGACGGTACTTGGACCCATAGTGGTAATAGTAGTAATCCGGAGAGGCAAGATCAGCAGCATTCACTACAATGCCGAGCAGATTCGCGTTCACACTATACAGCAGGTTGCGCGTTCGGCGAACATGGGCGGCTGTAGTCTGACCCGAGCGGACGATCAAGAGCACACCATCTGTCTGCACCGAAAGGAGAACTGGATCGGTTACCGAGATGACGGGCGGTGAATCTACGATGACATGGTCGTAATCATCGCGCCATTTAGTAAATAAATCCGCCATGAGTGACGAGCTTAATAATTCCGCGGGGTGCGGAGGTATGGGGCCCGCCGGGATCACGAACAGATTCGGTTGAACGGTGGCCTGAATTGCTTCGCTCACCTTCGCACCACCGGTCAGGATGTTCGACAAACCGATCTGACTCTTTAAACCAAATGCCTTATGAATGTTTGGGCGACGCATATCTGCATCAAGCAACAGGACTCGTTTTCCCTGCTGGGCCAGAACGATCGCGATATTGATACATGTCATTGTTTTTCCATCCTGGGGGACTGAACTCGTAACCAGGATGGAGCGTGGCGGATGTTCGGCGCTGGAAAGAAGAAGCGACGTGCGCAATGCGCGATAGGCTTCTGCAATCTCTGACTGGGGTTCCAGATATGTAATCAGCGGGCGTGGGCCCGTACTATTACCCGGAATTTTTTTGAGCAAGTGTGCCTGGGTGATGCCCGGAACCCTTCCTTCAAATGCGGATTGCAAGGGAATTACACCAAGTGTTGGCAGCCCCGAGATGCTTTCCGCCTGGTCCGGCGTGCGAACCGTAGTGTCGAGCACTTCCAAGCCAAAAGCTATCGCGATCCCTCCGACGATACCGACGAGCAGGGCAAACTCCAGAGCTCGCGGAATGTTTGGGCTGGCGGGGTGTAGCGGAACGCGCGCTCTGTCAACCACGCGAATGTTACTCGAGTCCAAGCCTGCAGCGAGACTGGCCTCTTTGAGCTGTTGCAGCAGGCCGTCGTAGAGCTGGCGGTTTGAATCGGCCTCCTGTTTCAGGACCTTGTATTCGATAGCATTCTCATTCAGTTTGTCGGCAACGCCCATCTGCTCAGCAAGAGCCGCCTGCAGCATGCGCTCACGATTCACAGCCGCCTGGTAGTCGTTCTTAATCCGATTGACGCTGTTGTCTATTTGCTCCCGGTAGCTCTGGCCGATTTGATCAAGCTGGTTCTTAATCTCGATCACCTTCGGGTAGCCTGGTCCAAACTCAGTGGAGAGGAGTGCATATTGAGCCTGTAACTCTGTTTGCCGCTGGCGAAGAGCAGTAAGAATGGGATCCTGAAGAACCGAACTTAGAGCTTCGGGATTGCCGGTCGTGGCAATCTGGTAGAGCGACTCCTTCTGAATGCGATCTCCTTGCGCTCCAGTCAGCTCTTTGTTTAGCTCATCAAGCTTTTCGGTCGTCAAGTTCTGCTTGTCGTCGGTGCCAACGATGTTGTGTTCCTTTTCGTATTGAACCAGCTTGGACTGTGAGGATTCCATTTTGATCTGCAGATCAGCCAGTTGCTTCGACAGCCAGTCGGCGGCCTGAATCGTGCTGTCGTATCGTGATTTCACATTTTGCTCTATGAATGCGGCCGCCGTGGCGTTCGCGACATCCGCTGCGAGTGAAGGATTAGCGTCAGAGTACTTAATTTCAACCAGAGAAGTGTCGGGGACCTGCTGTACTCTGATATTCCCCTGCAACTTGCGAATGAGTTGTTCCTGCCGGGAACTCTCCTGGGCCTGCGATTCGGAGACGGTGATACCCCCAGTGCTTTGCGTTTGCGCCGCACCTGCGAAATCCGGACGCGTGTCGAGGCTTAACCGACGGATCACCAATTCCGCCAACGTGTCCGACTGCAGGATCTTGACTTTCGTATCGATATCCCGCTGCTGGTCATCGGTAGCCTGGGTCGTGCTGTTCTCTTTCAAGTTGAGTGGACTGGACACCTGCGGAGAGATCAAAATCCTGGTCACCGCGTCATAAATCGGCGTGGTGCGTATGCTGATCAGGGCCGCTGTAGTGACGACCACGACGACGGACACGATCACAGTCCATTTGCGCTTTTGCAGAATTCGCCAGTAATCGCTGAGCGAACGCTCCCGGACGGGGAGTCCGTACAACTCCTGAAGATTCGCAAGCCTGAGCGAATCGTGACGTGCGGATTCGGAAGCTGCTGTGAGTCTTCCGGTTTCCATTCCTGCTGACCTCACGTCCCGCCAAATTCGTGACGAGCTTCCGGCTTGTTGAAACGACTGGTTACAAGCGCCGACAGAGCAAAGAAGAAAGACGCGTTCGCCGGTATTTGCAGGTTAAAGTCTACAAATCCGTGAACCATGAGACCAATACACCCTATAAACGCTGCCAGGGCCACGCTTGCTCTCGTGTCGCTGCGCCAGTGTTTGAGATTACGAATGCCCTCGCGGCACAGCAGCGTGAGGAAAGCAACAGCGCAGGCAAAGCCAACTATACCGGTTTCGACGAGCGTCTGAACGAAGTCGTTGTGGGCTTCGTTCACCCACAAATTAGTATAGAAGCTACGGAATGAAGGATATACCACAGGAAACGTTCCAAGACCCCATCCCAGGATTGGGCGCTCCCGCAGCATCCTCAGGCTATCTTTTACGATGGCAACGCGCCCGGTTGCTCCAGCGTCAGCGATCGGGTTAAGCAGGCGAGCAAGTCTTTCCACCAGCCCCGGAGGATGCAACCACACCAACCAGACGACGAGAGCAATACAGAGAGCGACGATTACCAGGATCTCTCGCATGGCGGAGCGTCGATTCCGGAACAAGATCAGGAAGAGGACTCCCAGTTCAGCCGCAAGAGCTATCATGCCGCCGAGCGATTGCGATAGGAAGACTGTGCTGCACATGACAACGGCGGCAAAGAGAAAAAATGCCCGGCCAGGCTTTCCGGCGCGGCCGGCGATGGCAAATACGACCGGAAATGGGATGAGCATTTCCATTAAACCAGCATAGTGAGCATGATTTACATAAGGCCCGTAGATCCATCCGCCATGTCGATTGGATATAACCCAGTAAATCTTTCCATTCGAAGTAAATTGCTGGACGATTGCGAATAACGCGAGAAGGAAGCCATATCCTACGCAAAAAAAGCCGAAGATTGAGATCCGGAAAGGCTTGGAAAACACTTGTGCTACCAGGAAGAATAGTCCGGCATAACTTGCCCATAGTAGTCCCTTTGACCACGTCGCGTACCAGTATGCGGACAGGTGCAATGCGAGCTGAACCAGAACGACGCCAGCAAACAGCGCCATAGGAATGTACAAAGAATTCGGAATGATGCCAAAGCTGCCATTCGCTAGTTCCCGCGCACTCCAAATCAGAATCAGGAGCGCCGTCGCCACTTCCAGGACACAAATGCTCCAGGGTTGAACGGCGCCAAGAGCTAATGGCCCAAAGGCGAGAAGAGCACAGATTCCTACGACCAGGACAGAATTAAGCAGCCGACCAATCGGACTGACCGGTGCAGAGAAAGCAATCGGGGAAGCCTTGGTAAGACCATGATTGACTTGTACAGGGGGCAGAATCTACTCCTTGAAAGGCGCCGAATTCTGTGAGACAGAGTGTAACGCGACGGCTAAGCAGTTGTCATTGTCGGTTTGCACTCATCGTTTGAGCGTGGCGTCGCGCCGCGTGGCAGAGAGGTAAGAACGATCAGGCTGCTGACTCCAGCTTGCGATAGCCGACTGCACACCAGTAAGGGGATTCGCTAAACACAATTCGCTCGAAGCCAGCAGTTTCCATCATCGAGTTAATCTGCTGTCGCGTGAATCGTTTCTCCAGCCCGGTGCCAAAGCGATCCAATGCATCGGTACGCATGGAATAAAAGCTTCGGTTTCGATATGAGGACAAGGGGAAATGGGCGACGTCAACGCCCGATCCCTCTAGACGCTTTGAGATGCGCGCGAGTGGCCAATAGACGAGTGCTGCGATGAGATCGCAGAGGGCCGATCGAATAGCGAATGGCAAAGTGCTGATGAACCGGCGAACCCAATCAGTAAGCTGCCAGATGATCCGAAACCATGCAGGACGATTGTCGAGCGCGTAATACAGGTATATCAGCAGCGGTGCGCCCGGTTTCAATTTGCGCGCGCACTCCCTGATTCCCTGCTCAGTATCCGGTATATGGTGAAGCACCCCAAGGGAATAGCCAAAGTCCGCAGATCCGTCCGCAAGAGGTATCGCATCTACCGATGCGCAATGGAAACTGCAGTTGGAGTGCATCTGGAGATTTCGACGGGCAATGTTCAATGCCGCATCGCTCGCGTCAATGCAATGAAGAAAGCGAACTCGCTGAGCAACAAAGTGCGCCCAGCGGCCGGTACCGCATCCGAGGTCGAAGCCTTCGGCCTCGGGAGGCAGTTTGTGCCAGGGAAAGATCGAGAAATACGACTGAAAGAGCGTCTGAAGATCAATGTTCTCGCGCTCCGCGTGGTGGAATTTGCTCCATTCCTGTCCAAATGTTTTGACCACACCCGGATCGATATTGCTCTTCACCCGGTCGGCAGCCGGCGCCCGATTGACCTGTAATACTGACTCATACATCCGGATGTATCCATCAACTGTGTTTTCAATGCTGAACTGCGCCGCCCGTTGAAGACTGGCCCGGCTCATCTCTCGCTGCTGCTCCGGCGACCGGATCAAAGCGGTGAGATGGTGGGCCAGCGCCCTGTCATCCCCCGCAGGAAAGAGAATCCCAGCACCCTCAACGAGTTGAGCAAGACCGGGGACATCGCTCGCAACCACCGGCAGCCCCGCTGCCATCGCTTCACACGCGGCGATGCCAAAGCCGTCAGAGTGAGTGGAATGAACGTAAATATCCGACGCCTTCAAAACCGCTCCTACATCTTGTCGCCAGCCCAGAAAAGTGACCCGATTTCTGATCCCGAGAGACTGGGCCAGCTGCTCGAGCCGAGGGCGCAACGGTCCGTCTCCGACTAAAAGAAGGTGGGCATCTGGCACAGCAGTTAGAGCTTGCAAGAGCGTGGCGTGGTCTTTCTGGGCTTCGAAGCGTCCGACAAAAACCAGTCGCGGAACATCGCGAGGTACATGCGTCAGTGTGGCAGGCTCGGCGTTTTCAAATCGGTCGACAGGAATTCCGTTCGGAATGAGAGTAACCTTTTCCGCAACGCCGGGGCACCACTGGATGAGGCTTTCCGCAGTTGCCTCGCTGATGCAGGCAATGCGCCTGTATTGTGAATACATCCATCGATCGACAGGACGGAACCACCATCGGCGGCGCGCGTTCCAGGTGTTGTGTTCGGTGGTGACCAAAGGGATGCGGCGTCTCAATCGCACTGCTGCCAGCACTGTCCAGAGCTGCGCCGGGAAAAGATGCACGTGGACGACGTCGTATCCGCTAAGAAGGTTGCTTAAGGCAAAAATCTGCCGAGGCGAATATAGCCTGCGTATGCCGGTGTAACGCAAGTGGATGTCCTGGTCCAGTAGGGAGCGCTCAAGAGGGCTAGGGGTTTGGAGCAATGCAAGCACATCGCACGTGACTCCCCGTGCCCGAAACCGCGGAGCCATTGCTGTCAGCATGACTTCGGCTCCGCCGCGATTGAGAGAGTCAATGACGTGGAGGACGCGCATGAACCTACCTCAGGAAAGCCGCGGCAAGAGTACGGGCCATCAACCTATCCAAAATACAACATTAGCCATGCTAGACTTGGTACCGATTCATTGCTAGCATCAGACACCTGGTCGAGGGCAAATGGGCATTCCCGCCACGAGAGCCATCCATGACCGCATGAACGTAATCCCGCCGCGAAATATCACTCGATATGTGCCGGTTATCAAACTGATTGCGGCTGTTTCGATCGTCACATGTCCTTTCTGGCTGGCAGCTCTCTTTTTAACAAGTCCCCAGAATTATTCCTTCACCTCGTCTCTTATTTGCGTCCCTTTATTGGCTATTGCAGGCACCGTTACGATCGTGCATTTTACTCAAAGCGATCCTTACCTTCGCCGGCTGATGATGGCGGGCCTTGTGACGCATATGGCCGCTTCCAGCGTGTTTCTGTGGGTGGGATTTTTTATCTACGGTGGAACTGTGGACGCCTTCCATTACTGGACAGTGGGATTGCAGCTGGCGAAGGAGTTTCAAATTGTAGGCTGGGCCGCCTTTCACGGGCCTTATTGGAGCACAAACCTGATCAACAATATGTGTGGCATCGCGGCATTGTTGATCGGCGATGCCCTGCCAACCCTCTTTATCGCCTTTTCGCTGGTCTCCCTGGCGGGCGCGTATGTGTTTTATCGCACGTTTATTATCGCGTTCCCAGACGGCGATCGATGGCTCTTCGGTCTCCTCGTCGTGTTATCGCCTTCGCTTTTATTCTGGTCCAGCTTTATAGGAAAGGATGCACTCATCCAATTTTTCATCGCGCTGACATGCTTCGGATTCGCCAAGATAGCGCAACGACCCAGCCCTAACGGTGTTCTCCTTTGCGCAATTGGAATTACCGGCGCCCTTCTGATACGGGCACATGTGGCTTCCATGCTCGCCATTGCGATTACCTTTCCTTATGCCGTGGGCAGATCGAGGGCCAGGGGCGCCAGCACGATAGCAAGAATTGTTCTCATTCCGCTGCTGGTGAGCGGCACGTACTTTCTCATAAGTCAGGCGGGGAATTTTATCGATTTATCGAGTGAAAACTCAACAACCGTCTTTCAGCAAGCGGACACAATTACCAGGAACAGCCAGATCGGCGGGTCTGCCTTCAACGAAGGGACGTCCCTGCCAGTTCGCATTGCCGAGTCTCCTTTTCTCTTGTTTCGACCATTTCCATGGGAGATGCATAGTGTGATGGCCCTTGCGCCTGCCATCGAGTCCGTCGGATGGCTGCTTCTTTGCTGGTTTCGACGCCGTGAGATCTGGGCGACATTACGCCACTGGCGAGACCCGTATGTAGCTTTTCTTCTGATGTACTCGGTAGTTTTTCTAATTACATTTGGAGGGGCGATTAGTAACTTCGGAATTCTTTTACGTCAGCGCATCATGATGACGCCCCTTGTGCTCATGCTCATATGTGCAAGGCAAAAACCTTCGGTTCGAGACGCTACAGAGAACCAAGACATCCATGGCTGGCTCGCGGCCGGCATAGCTCGATCAGGCCGCATTCCCAGTAGAGTTTGAATTTCAGGAGTTGAAGCAACATGTGCGGCATCAGCGGCTTCCTCGATCTGAACTATCTGAATTCTGCCAGCGAATTACGAAGCATTGCGATGCGGATGGCCGATACTCTGCGCCACCGAGGACCGAATGATGCAGGAGTCTGGGCAGATGCTGAAGCAGGAATTGCCCTCAGCATGAGACGGCTGGCAATACTCGATCTTTCGGCAGCAGGGCATCAGCCGATGGAATCGCGCAGTGGACGTTACATCATCGTCTTTAATGGCGAGATATATAACCACGACGATCTCAGGAGCGAGCTATCAAAGGGAGCTCAAGCTTATTCATTCCGGGGAAGGTCAGATACTGAGGTCATGCTCGCGGCCTTTGAGAGATGGGGAGTCGAGCAATCGGTGATCCGCTTTAACGGCATGTTTGCTTTTGCGGTATGGGATCGCCACGACAGAAGCCTGACTCTCGGCCGTGATCGTTTCGGGGAAAAGCCGCTCTACTATTTCAGCAATGGAAGACAATTTATCTTTGGCTCCGAGCTGAAAGCTCTGCGCGCTCATCCTGGCTTTTCGAACGAAGTTGATTCAGGCGCAGTCGCTCTTTTCCTTCGCTATAGCTGTGTCCCTGCGCCATATTCGATTTACAGAAACACCAGCAAACTGCCTCCCGCAACGTTGTTAAAAGTCACCGCTGGCAATTTCTCAGCGGATCCGCGCGCATATTGGTCGCTCCGCGAAGTTGTAAACGCGGCAGTTGCCGATCCCCTCAAATGCGGCGAGCAGGAGGCCGTAGAGCGGCTCGATTCGCTATTGCGAGATGCTGTTCAAATTCGAATGCGTTCGGATGTTCCCCTTGGGGCTTTTCTTTCGGGTGGTATCGACTCTTCAACTGTTGTGTCGCTGATGCAGGCTCAAAGCAACTCGCGCGTGAAGACATTCTCGATAGGAAGTCATGACCAGGAATTTGACGAAGCGAATGAAGCTTCAAAGATAGCTCGTCATCTGGGAACTGAGCACACTGAACTCTATGTGACCTCAGATGAGGCGATGTCAGTAATCCCTTTACTGCCGCGGATCTATGACGAGCCATTTGCCGATTCCTCGCAGGTTCCTACAATTCTTGTTTCTCAGCTCGCTCGAGAACATGTGACGGTAAGCCTCTCGGGTGATGGCGGTGACGAACTCTTTGGCGGATACAGCCGGCACGCATGGGGCGACACGCTCAGTCGCCGCCTTGATCGGCTGCCGCTGTTTCTACGCGGAGTCGTGGCTGCCGGCATCAGGAAAGTACCACCAGATAACTGGGACTCTCTCTTTCGGGGCTGCAAGCCTGTTACCCCGGTCCGGTGGCAACAGCGAATGCCCGGATACAAACTGCACAGGCTGGCGTCTATATTGGAGAGCCGTGATGTTCATACTCTCTACGAAAAACTAGTATCCCACTGGCTCGATCCTTTGACGATTCTTTCTGGTGTTCCCGATGCCCCGACGCTATTCGCGGGGAACAACCATCAACGCCTTGGGCATGTTGCCGAAGACATGATGTACCTGGACGCCGTGGGGTACCTGCCGGACGATATTCTGGTAAAGCTCGACAGGGCTACAATGGCCTTCGGTCTCGAGGGTCGAGTTCCTCTGTTGGATCATCGCGTGGCCGAGTTCGCGTGGAGACTGCCGCTGAACATGCGAATTCGCGAGCGACAGGGCAAGTGGATTCTTCGTCAGGCCCTGTACCGCTATGTGCCACGCGAAATGGTAGATCGTCCAAAATCAGGATTCGGCGTACCACTCGCGAGCTGGCTGCGTGGCCCGCTCAGGGACTGGGCTGAATCACTTCTGGAAGAGAGTCGTCTTCGACAGGATGGATATTTCAGTCATGCGCCGATTCTAAGCATGTGGCGCGAACATCTCTCCGGAAAAGCGAATTGGGAATACCATCTTTGGGACGTGCTGATGTTCCAGGCGTGGCTGGATGAAAGCCGCAAGTCTGACAATCCGTCTGTCCCCTTCGAAGGCATTGCAGATGTGGCGTTGGAGAGAGCATGAGTGGCGGGCACATCCGTGTTTTGCATGCTGTAACAGACTCGATCAGCACAATCCTGATGCGCGGGCAGCTAGCTTACTTAAAGTCACATGGCTTCGAAGCCGCCCTTTTGTCTAGTCCAGGCAAGGACTTGGATCAGATCGGCGCGCAGGAGGGTTACCCTGTGTACGGCGTGGCGATGAGGAGAGAGATAACGCCGGCACAAGACTTGCGAGCTTTCTTCGAAATATGGCGACTTCTCCGTCGAGTCAAACCCGTAGTATGCAATGGCGGAACGCCAAAGGCAGGGTTGCTTGTAGGACTGGCCGCGTGGCTTACTCGTGTACCCTGTCGTATCTATACACTTCGCGGGCTACGCCTCGAGACGGCAAAAGGCTTCAAGAAAATGATCTTGACGATCACAGAAAAGATGGCCTGTTTCAGTGCGCATCGGGTAGTTTGTGTGAGCGCCAGTCTTCGTGAGCGGGCGATCGAGCTGGGGTTGGTGACACGATCAAAGACAATATTACTAGGAGCAGGCAGCAGTAATGGTGTTGACCCCAGCCGATTCGAGCGGACACCGCAGAAGATCGCACTAGCGGCGAACTTACGCCAGGATTTAGGCATTCGTCCAAACCAACCTGTAATTGGCTTTGCTGGGAGGCTTACGCGTGACAAGGGATTACCAGAACTAGTTGCGGCATTTCGATCGGTACGTAAAGAATTACCAGAGGCAGTTCTGCTGTTGGTTGGAGACTATGAAGAAGGAGACCCCGTCCCCAGGGATGTACGAAATGCGATTGAGTCGGAGCCAGAAATTCATCGCGTTGGGTTTACTTCACAGATCGAGCTCTATTACCTCGTTATGGATGTCTTTGTGCAACCGACCCATCGAGAAGGCTTCCCGAATACAGTTCTTGAAGCGCAAGCTGCGGGGCTTCCCGTTGTCACGACAGTTGCTACAGGCGCGGTGGATGCGATTGACGACGAAGTTACGGGACTGCTCATTCCAGTTGGAGATGCCGACAAATTGGCGGCGGCTGTTCTGTTGCTCTTGTCCGACCCAATTAAGACGCAGGTGATGGGGCGGCTGGGAAGGGACCGCGTTCTTCGAGAGTTCCGCAATGAGCGCGTGTGGGAGGCATTAGCATCGCTATATAAAACCATGCTTCAGGAGCGTGGTTATCCACTTCCAAGTGACTCCGGCGTGGAGGCGGTGCAATGCGCTCAAATCCAGTAGGGGCTAGTTGTAAGCGACTGCTGGATCTCGCGGGCGCATTGTTTGCTCTGGTATTGCTTTGGCCAATCATGGTCGTCGTGGCTCTCTTCATCTGGCTGACAATGGGCAGGCCGATACTCTTTCGCCAGATACGCCCCGGCCAACATGAACGCCCGTTCACATTGTTCAAGTTTCGGACGATGCTTGAAACTCAATCTTCGGATATTGACCCGTCAACCGACGCGATACGTCTCACCCGAGTTGGAACCATACTGCGGCGTTTCAGCCTCGACGAGCTTCCGCAACTATGGAACGTCCTCAAAGGAGAAATGAGCCTTGTAGGGCCACGACCCTTGCTGATGGAATATCTCGCTCATTACACTGCCGAGCAAGCGAAGAGGCATCTCATGAAGCCAGGGATTACAGGCCTTGCACAGGTAAAAGGACGCAACGAGATCACATGGGAAGAAAAGTTTCTGTGGGATGTCTGGTACGTTGATCACTGGAGTTTTTGGCTTGATCTTCGAATCCTCGTATCGACATTCGAAAAGATAATCAGTGGAGAAGGTGTTAGCCAGCAGGGCCATGCGACTATGGAGAAATTCGGAGCTGAGCGGAGGTGACGACGCCGGCGAATCAAGGTTCGGCAATCGTCTACGGCGCAAGCGGTCATGGAAGAGTTGTCGCCGACATTCTTCGGGCTAGTGGGGTAGAAGTCGAAGGCTTTGTCGACGATGACCCACACTCAGACCGGCAAGTATTGGGTCTCAATATCCTGGGCGACGGAGAGTGGCTTGCCGAACAGGCGGGACGCCGGCTGGTTGCAGTAGCGCTTGGCATTGGCGACAATTTTGATCGCCGCGCCATAGCCGAGCGCTGTGTCACGGCTGGCGTCCGTTTATTGACCGCGGTCCATCCATCGGCAATGATCGCGCCTTCAGTAAGGATATCTCCTGGCGTGGTCATAATGGCACACGCTGTTGTCAACGCCGATGCTATGGTCGGGCAGGGGGCAACCATAAATACAGGCGCGATTGTCGAACATGATTGCCGTATTGGAAACTTCGCACATTTGTCACCCAGGGTAGCCATTGGCGGACATGTGCAGGTCGGCAACCTTTCCTGGCTCGGGATTGGGTCTACGGTCATTGCTAATATCAAAATCGGTGCATATTCGATCATTGGAGCTGGCGCGACGGTCTTGCATGACGTCGATGATTGGGTTGTCGCGGTCGGTACTCCGGCCCGCGTTCTGAGAGAATTAGCGCGACGGATTTAAAACGGATGGATATCTCTACTCAAACCCAGCTGGCAATCGACGGTGGCCGACCGCTGCGCAAAGATTCATTTTCTCCGTGGCCCTCCTTTTCTCAGGAAGAGACAGCGGCGGCTACGCGCGTTCTTGAATCCGGAAAAGTAAATTACTGGACTGGCGAGGAAGGTAGACAATTCGAATCGGAGTTTGCCGCCTTTACCGGCTGTAAACATGCGGTTGCGCTGGCTAATGGAACAGTTGCCTTGGAACTCGCGTTGCAAGTACTGGGCATTGGTCCCGGTGATGAGGTAATCGTTCCCAGCCGTACCTTTATAGCATCTGCTAGTTGCGCCGTCATGCGTGGAGCGACGCCCGTAATGGCTGACGTTGATCGTAATTCGCAGAATGTCACGGCGGATACTATCCGGGCCGTTCTCGGCCCGCGAGCTCGCGCCATTATTGTCGTGCATCTCGCTGGGTGGCCGTGCGATATGGACCCGATTCTTGAGTTGGCCCGCGAGTACAAGTTAAAGGTCATCGAGGATTGCGCACAAGCACACGGGGCTTCATACAAAGGGCGCCCAGTAGGCTCCATGGGCAACGTGAATGCGTTCTCGTTCTGTCAGGACAAGATCATGACTACCGGCGGTGAAGGCGGCATGCTGACTACGAATGACTCCGACCTTTGGGCGCGGGCCTGGGCGTTCAAAGATCATGGGAAAAGCTATGATGCTGTTTATCGCCGGCAGCATCCACCGGGATATCGATGGCTGCATGAGAGCTTTGGCACAAACTGGCGACTGACTGAGATGCAAAGCGCCATCGGCCGTGTGCAATTGCGAAAACTTCGTCAGTCTGTTCACACACGGCAAAAATTGGCTGAACTACTGAATGAGCGCTTCTCCCGAATCGCGGGCTTGCGTGTAACCAGACCGCCAGACCACATCGTACATTCTTACTACAAGTACTACGTTTTCCTACAATGTGAGCGCTTGCGGGAAGATTGGGAGCGGCAACGCGTCATCAATGCTATCAATGCGGAAGGTGTGCCGTGCTATGCCGGGAGTTGCAGCGAGATATATCTGGAGCGGGCCTTTCCTGCGGATCTCCGCCCGCCCACGAGACTCCCAGTTGCCAAGGAACTCGGTGAAAGCGCGATGATGTTTCTCGTCCACCCGACGCTCTGCGATCTGGACATGAAGGATATGGCCGATGCCGTAGAAAAAGTTATGGCCTGTGCCAGTAAATGACTACGCTGAATTCCTTCTAGTGTCCTGTCTCTGAAATAAGCCGAATAATCTGCCGGGGTGGCTTCATCGGATAGAGTGGGAGGAACTCCGATGGGGCGGCCGCTCATTCCGTTGTCGATCAAGGCTGAAGATCAGGCGCA
>Ga0209139_10000012_pt1 | contig 41430 bp, 44 predicted proteins | sample BogFormECP14_OM3_FD_188246 | JGI IMG/M metagenome (GOLD analysis project Ga0209139, IMG submission 188246) | Bog forest soil microbial communities from Calvert Island, British Columbia, Canada - ECP14_OM3 (SPAdes) (version 2) | ecosystem: Environmental > Aquatic > Freshwater > Wetlands > Bog ...
TGTCCTACGCTGCGGCCATTGATAGTCTCTTCGCGCTTGCCGGCGAGTTGCATACGCCTCCGGGGCAGCCGCGGCGCAAATTTGAGCTTGAGCACATGCGTGTGCTTGCCGCTGCGCTGGGCGATCCGCAGGCGAAGTTTCCATCTGTCCTGATCGCAGGCACTAATGGCAAAGGCTCGACATCGGCGACGCTGGCTTCGATCCTGCAGGCCGGCGGATACCGCGTCGGTCTTTACACTTCGCCGCATCTGGTACGAGTGAACGAGCGCATCCGCCTCGACGGCGCAGACATATCTGACGACGACTTCGCGCGTCTCTACTTTCAAGTCGACGATACCGCGCGCAAGCTCGTCGATGAGGGCAAGTTGCCTGCTCCTCCCAGTTTCTTTGAATCTATGACGGCGCTCGCCTTTACTGCCTTTGCCGATGCGAAGGTCGACATCGCCGTGCTCGAAGTCGGCATGGGTGGCAGGCTCGATGCGACGAACATTGTCGAGCCGCTCGTCTCCGTCATCACCGACATCTCACTCGACCACACGGAATGGCTCGGGCCCACAATTACTGCCATTGCCCGCGAAAAGGCCGGGATTCTGCGCGAAAATGGCGTGATGGTTACGCTGCCGCAGCATCCGGAAGCGAATTCTGCGCTCGGCGAAGTGGCTACAGCCCTCAATGTTCGCGGTGTGAATGCAGCCGAATATATTCCGTCGCGTACGACGCATTCTGAAACTGGCCGCAATCACTACACGCTGCAGGTGGAGGGACAAGGCGTTGAAGTGGATTCGCCTCTCTCCGGTCAGCACCAGCAGCGCAACCTCGCGCTAGCTATCGCAGCGGCGGTAGAATTACGTAACAATCATAGTTACAAATTATCAGCGGTGGATATCGTGCAGGGAATCGGCCAGACCCGCTGGCCGGGCCGCATGGAGCGCTTTACCTCCCCGAACGGCGCGACGATCCTGCTCGACGTGGGCCACAACCCCGCTGGCGCCTGGGCTTTGCGCTCTGTCCTGGCGGATCTCGATGCCAATGCCCCAAAGACACTGATCTTCGGCTGCCTGCGCGACAAAGCCATCAAGGAACTGGCGCAGATTCTTTTCCCATTGTTTGACCGTGTTCTGCTCACGCCGGTCGACTCGCCGCGTTCCGCCACACTGGATGAGTTGAGCGAAGCCGCCGCATCGGTGGGTGCGGTCTTCGAGGCGTGTTCCGATGCGGAGGATGCGTTCAACCGAGCGCAGACGCTTACTTCTTCGGCAGGCCTGATTGTCGGAACGGGTTCTGTGTATCTGGTAGGAGCACTGCGTGCGGAGTTGGCCGCATGACGCGCCGTCCTCTTGGGCCCAGGCCCGATCCACTACCACTCTCCAACCGGCTGCTCTCCTTCTACTTCCAGGCGCCAGCGGTCTTCGCTTCAACGGCCTTTTTCGGCAGCTTTTCGCTGGCGGCATCATTGTTTGAGAAAGACGGCAAAGTGCAGCATCGCATCGCCCAGGCGTGGGCTCGGGCGCTGGTAGCGATCAGCGGCTGTCCCATCACCATTCTCGGACAGGAAACCCTGCGCAAGCACCCCGTCGCCGTCTACGCCTGCAACCACTTGTCCTATATGGACACGCCGGCGGTCTTCGCCAGCATGCCGTTTCAATTCCGCATCGTTGCCCGGCATGACCTCTGGAAGATGCCTTTCATCGGCTGGCACCTGCGCCGCTCCGGCCAGGTTCCGGTGAACGTCGATAACCCGCGCGCTTCCATTTCCAGTCTGGGCGGTGCTGTTCGGACGCTCAAGTCCGGCATGCCGCTTTTTATCTTCCCTGAGGGTGGGCGAACCGAGAGCGGTCATCCCAGCACATTTCTGAATGGGCCAGCATTTATGGCCATCCGCGCGCAAGTCCCTATCGTACCGATGGCGCTGATTGGCACACATGAACTGCTGCCGATTCACACGGCCCAGTTCTATCCTGTGCCGATAACGCTCGCCGTGGGAGAGCCGATCGAGACGACGGGCTACTCCATGCGGCAGGTGGACGATTTAACCGCCCAGCTGAGTGATGAGATTTGCCGCCTGTATTATGCACACTCGTACCTTGAGGCGCCTGCGCATCCAACGCTCGATGCTATTACTGAAATTCCAGAGAACGCCTTATGACTGATCAGTCCCCGCGCATCGCTATCCCGGAACCGACCTCTACCGAGCCCGATTACAACCAGCGCAGCTGGCCCCAGTATGCACAGGCAGTCGAAGCCTGCGGTGCGGTTGCTGTCCCAGTCCCGCTATCTGAATCGCCGGCAAATGTCGCGAAGTTGGTCGCCACCTGCTCCGGGGTATTGCTTCCCGGTAGCCCTGCCGATGTAAATCCGCAGAAGTATGGGCAGAATGCTGTTCCCGAGTGCGCCGCGGCGGATTCTCCCCGCGAGGCTGTCGACGAGCTGCTCTTGCAGGATGCCTTTAACCTGCACAAGCCGCTCTTGTGCATCTGTTACGGCACCCAGTCGCTGAATGTCTGGAAGGGCGGCACGCTGACCCAGCATCTGACGACCGGGATCGACCACAAGGCTGGCCGTCTGATTGCCGAAGCCCATCCCGTTGCCATTTCCGAAGAAACGGAGCACCTAAAGGCATTTATTCCTTCGATCATGGTCAATAGCAGCCATCATCAGGCCATTGCAACGCCCGGAGATGGCCTGGATGTCATCGCTACGGCTCCGGACGGTACGGTTGAAGCTGTCGAGCAGCGCGGCCAGCACTTTGTGCTGGGCGTTCAGTGGCACCCTGAACGGACTTTTTCTGGAAGTCTGGCTTCGCAGGCTATTTTTCGCGACTTTGTCGACACGGCGCGCGCCTGGAAGCCGCGGGAGATCCGGGAGTCCGTCTCCCGATGACGTCGGCCGAGATTGAGGCAGCGGTCGCGAGTGCTGGCCTTGATCCATTAGCTCCGGAAGTCTCAGGCCAGCTTCAGGGCTATCTGGAACTGCTGCAAAAGTGGAATGCCCGGCTGAACCTGACGGCCATCCGCGATCCCGAGGAGATCCTGCATCGGCATTTCGTCGAGTGCATCTTTGCCGCCCGGCACCTACCCGCTGAGATCAGGACATTGCTCGATTTCGGCTCTGGCGGTGGCTTTCCGGGCATTCCCATCGCGCTTTGCCGCCCTGAAATTCAGGTCACTCTAGGTGAATCGCAGGCGAAAAAGTCGGCATTCCTGCGCGAAACCATTCGTTCGCTCGGGATTCCGAAGGCCGAAGTTTATAACGGACGAGTCGAGGCACTAGACCGGGTATTCGACGCAGTCACTCTCCGAGCTGTCGACAAAATGCAGGAAGCATGCCGGATCGCGCCCCGCAATGTAGCGCCGGGAGGCTATTTGATCCTTTTTCTGACAGAGGAAGCCTCTCAAACCGTTCTCTCGGAATTCGACCAAATCGAATGGGCTGACCCTATTCTGCTGCCGGCCTCCTCGCAGCGGCTGCTTCTGATCGGCCGAACCCCTGTCGTCAATGTTCCACGTGGAACAGGCTCCGCCAAGTAGGAGAAGGACCCTCGTGTTCCACGTGGAACACAGACGTTTTCCACGGATTGTCTTTTCAGGTTCCTGCGCTGACCGGCCCAACCGATGGGGTGTATCTCCAAACCCAGTAAGCAGTTACAGGAGCGAGAATTCCGATGCAGGAAAGTCTTCCACAATTTATGTCCAGTTCTTCACAGGCCATCGCGATTGTATTTATGACCTGCCATCTTTAGTCTTTCCCTATTGTCATGAGTAAGGTCCTGGCCGTCGTCAATCAGAAAGGTGGGGTAGGCAAAACCACCACCGCTATCAATCTCTCCGCTGCGCTTGCCCTCGAAGGCCTGAAAACGCTCCTCATCGACTGTGACCCCCAGGCAAACTCTACGGGGGGCTACGGCTTCGCCCGTGACGATGACCGCAGGTCTACCTATGACATCCTTCTTGGCGAGGCGACCATTGAAGATGCGCTCCTGTCGACGGAAATCGAGACGCTGAAGCTCGTTCCGTCCAATAAGAACCTCATCGGGGCGAACCTCGAGCTGATCCAGCAGGAAAACCGAGCCCATCGGCTGAAAGAAGCGCTCGCTGCGCAGCGGGAAAAGTATGATTTCGTTCTCCTCGACTGCCCCCCGGCGCTCGATCTGCTGACTCTGAACGCGCTGGTCGCCGCCGATAAGCTCCTCGTTCCCATGCAGGCGGAATATTTCGCGCTTGAGGGCATCAGCGAGTTGATGCACACCCTCGATCGCGTTCGCGCGGCCTTCAATCCCGGCCTGGAGATTGAAGGGGTGCTGCTCACCATGTACGACGACCGCACCAACCTTGCGCAGCAGGTGACGGAAAACCTTCGGGCTTATTTCAAGGACAAGCTGCTCAAGACTGCCATCCCGCGCAACGTTCGCCTCGCCGAGGCCCCGAGCTATGGCAAGCCGGTCATCCTTTATGATCCCAAGTCGCGGGGGGCCGAAAGCTATACCGAATTGGCTGATGAACTGCTGAAGCGCAACGACATCGAGAGCCCGAAAGCCAAAGAACGCAAAGAAGCCGCAGCGAAGCGCGGGAAAAAGGAAATCCGCTTCTGGCCATACGCCTGAGCCGCAGCCTTGCAACTGGAAGGAAATGAACCTATGACGACGGCAACCGAAATTCCCAAACGACGCGCTTTAGGCAAAGGACTGGAGTCGCTGCTCCCACGTGTACAGGCAACCGTCGCCGCCGCTGCGGAGGTCGCTCCCCCACCGCCAGTGGTCCAAACAGCGGGACGACCGCAAGAGATCCCGGTCGGTGAGATTGACCGTAACCCCTACCAGACCCGAAGCCGCGTCGATGAACAGCAGCTGGCCGAACTGGCCAATTCCATCGTCGCCACCGGAGTTGTCCAGCCTATCGTCGTGCGTCCTCTAGCGAATGGCCGCTTTCAGCTCATTGCCGGCGAACGCCGCTGGCTCGCCTCGCAGAAGGCAGGAAAAGACACCGTCCCATCCATCATTCGCCAGGTGTCCGACGAGCAGGCGATGGAGATGACCATCGTCGAAAACCTGCAGCGGGCCGACCTGAATCCTATGGAGCAGGCTCGCGCCTTTGAGCGCCTAGGCCGCGACTTCAAGTTGACGCAGGAGCAGATGGCACAGCGGACCGGCAAAGATCGAGCTTCTGTCTCAAACTTTCTGCGCCTGCTTCGACTGCCCATTGAGGTGCAGGGCAAGGTCGAAAGCGGCGACCTGAGCTTCGGCCATGCACGCACCCTTCTGTCACTCGAAAACCCTGAGACAATCCTCAAAGCAGCGCAAAAGATTTCGGCGCTCTCCATGTCTGTGCGCCAGACGGAGAGCTATGTGCAGGGATTGTTGAATCCCGAGAAGAAAGCTAAAGGCGAAGATAAAGCGAAAGAGCAGCCACTCGACCCTAACGTCCGCGAAGCCCAGGACCGCCTCCAGCGTTCTCTTGGACTCAAGGTGCGTATCGAGGACAAGAATGGGCGCGGGCGAGTCATCATTGAGTATTCGCGTCTGGAAGATTTCGACGCGCTGCTGGAGGCGCTCGGCAGTTAGGTTAGGCCGAGCACTCGCATAGCATTATTCCGAGGGCGGCGAAGGCTTGCCATATAGATCGCAAGCGCGCCACAGATACCAACTCGCTACTGACCGCCATGGCCTCCATTTCTCGCTGCGTCGCAGCATTTCTGCTGGTTTTGCAAGCATCGTCGCATCGAAGGGCTTAAGCTTTGGCAGCTTTTTGAAAGTCAGCGAGAAGCCCTTGCGCACGCCGTAGTCGGTCAGCGGAAAAACATCCGGGCGGCCCAGCCGGAAGATCAGCAGCATCTCAACTGTCCAGGGTCCGATGCCGCGCACCTGTGTCAACCGATCTAGAATCTCCGCGTCGGGCATGCGGCGGATCGCGGTCAATGTGGGCACCGTGCCGTCGAGCGTCTTTGCGGCGAGATCGCGCAGAGCTTTGCTTTTACTGCCGGAGAGGCCCACGGACCGCAGCATGTCGTCGCTAGCACCAAGAATATGCTCAGGGCTCGGATGAAAATCCCCGAAGAGTGTCAGCAGACGCCTCAGGATTGCTGCGGCTGCCTTCCCGTGGAGTTGCTGATAAATGATGGACTCGAGCAGCGCTTCGAACGGTGAGTGCTGGCTCTTGAGTTTCAGCGTGTAGGGGCCAGCGCGCTTGATCAGTTCACCCAGTTTGGGATCGGCCGCGGTAAGTTCGCGGATAGCAAGGGCAGCGTCGTAGCGTACAGGGCGTCGTCCGTCGGTCATCGCAGACAGTGTACGCGAATTCTTGCAATCATGGAGAACAAATGGCGAAGAAATACGCGAGTTGTGGATTCCGCGCGACAGTCCGAAGCACCTCCAGCCTGGAGCTATAGTTAAATCAGACGATGGCCTCAAGTCTCACAAGTATCGCCGCCCCTCAGGGGCCAGGCACCGCGCTCATTTATAACGACTGGTATCCGGCCCTGCGCAGCGAGTCGCTCCAGGGGCAAAAGCTGACGACTGCCATGCTCGTGGGCATTCCCCTGGTGCTGGGGCGGCGCAGCGATGGGCGCCTCTTCGCCATGCGCGATAGTTGCCCGCACCGCGGTATCCCGCTTTCCTGTGGATGGTTCGACGGTGAGCGGCTTACCTGCAAATACCACGGCTGGGCCTTCGAGCCGGTCAGCGGACAGTGCAAAGAAATCCCATCCCTCACCAACCGCGACACCCTCGACCCGACCCGCATCTATAGCTCTGCTTTTCCCTGCGAGGAGCGCGACGGCTACGCCTGGGTTTATGTGCCGGAACCTGGTTCCGGCCGCGTGCGCGCCGATGAGACTACGCTGCCGCCGGTCCCGGAAGCGCCAAAGTTCGGCCCGCGCTTTCGCAGCCAACACCTCACCGCCGATCTGCCCTGCAATGTCGATCACGGAATCATCGGCCTCATGGATCCGGCGCACGGTCCATTTGTCCACCAGGCCTGGTGGTGGCGCAAGCAGGCCAGCATCCACGAAAAGGAAAAACACTTCGAGCCCATCGAGCAGGGCTTCCGCATGGCCTCACACACACCTTCGGCGAACAGCGCACCGTACAAGCTGCTCGGAGTTTATGGCGAGCCCATTACAACCACTATCGACTTCGTCCTGCCTAACCGTCGCTATGAAACCATTCGCGCCGGAGACAAGTGGTTCTCCAGCATCACAACTGTAACTCCCACAGTTGCAAATGCGTGCCGCATCGATGTCTACGCGGCCTGGAACATCTTTTACCGCGTTCCATTTGTAACTTCCATAGCTACGTTTTTTGGAAAACGCTTTGTAGAGCAGGACCAGGTCACGATGATCCAGCAGGCAGAAGGATTGAAGTACGACCCGACGCTTATGCTCATCGACGACGCTGACCGCCCCGCAAAATGGTACTTCGCGCTCAAGCAGGCGCGGCTGGATGCCGCATCGACAGGCCAGCCAATGCGTCATCCTATGACTGGCCCGGTCACGCTCCGTTGGCGCAGCTAGCTTGAAACGTTCTAACTTGTTGATCAGGGCAGATTTATAAATTGCGGCGTAGATGCCGCTGCTGCATCAAAAATGCAGCTTCGGCTCAGACCTCCTCCAGTAACTGGGCCTAAGGAGAATCGTATGGCCAGCTATCCACTTCCAACCGACGAACTCGGCATTCTAGCCTCACCAACAGGCACATCCTGCGAGTTTATTCAGGTCCTGATGAAGCTGCAGCGGGCAGCGCAACTGATTAATTCCACGCTCGACCTTGAAGCGTTGCTGGATCGCGTGGTGAACGACCTGGCCGACTCTCTCGGGAACGTGAAAGTCGGCATCTGGCTGCGGCAACCGGGCTCGGACGACATGGTTCTGCAGGGCGTTCGGGGATGCACGGTATATGAGAAGGGATCACGGCTGCTGATCGGCCGGCAGGGACTGGTTGGGCGCGTTGCGGCAACCGGGCAGATGCACTATGCCAGCGACGTTCGCATCGATCCCTACTACGTCGTATGCGAGGTCTCTACTCGGTCTGAGGTATGCATTCCGCTCAAGATCGGTGGCGAGGTGATCGGGGTATTTAACGTCGACCACATCGAAACGAATGCATTCACGGACGATCAACTGCTGGTGCTTGAGGCACTGGCTGGGCACATCGCCGTGGCGATTGAAAATGCGCGTTTGTTCCAGCGTGAGCGGCTTGAGCGCGAGCGGATGCAACGGGAAGCCGATGATGCACGGACGATGCAACAGGCGATCTTCCTCAAAGCGACTCCGCTTGTTCCCGGCTTCGCATTCGAAACGGCGTGGCACCCGGCAGGAGCGGTTGCCGGAGACTGGTATGACTTTATCGATCTGGGAGATGAGCGTTACGGGATCGTCCTGGCTGATGTTTCTGGCAAAGGCATGCCTGCGGCTCTGCTGATGTCGGCGACGCGCGCCATTCTTCGCTCCCTGGCAAAGCTGCACCCCTCTCCGGGAGAGACGTTGGCGCATTTGAACCAGACGCTGCTCGAGGATTTTCCATGCGGAAAGTTCGTGACCATGATCTACGCCGTGCTCGATACGAAATCGCGCAAAGTGACGATTGCAAGCGCAGGACACCTCCGTCCGCTTCTGATCGATTGCGCGGGGTCCTTCCTTGACATTGAACCCGGATTGCCCCTGGGGCTGGCCCCTTCCTCTTACCCCGAGCGCACACTCCTGCTGGAAGCCGGTACCCAGCTGCTGCTCTACACAGACGGCATTACTGAGGCCACCAACCACCTCGATGAGGAATACGGCGCGGCGCGCCTGCTCGCGCACTTCGAGCACGCCGGAGCATGCGTCGATGGACTAATCGAAGAGGTGCGCCAGTTCGGCAACGGCTACGAACATGCCGATGACGCAACCGCCGTGCTTATCCGCAGCCGCTGATTAAACATTAGAGAACCTAGTTACTCGCGGTCGCGACTGTGTCTTCCGCGTGCTGATTCTCCTCATCTTCGACAACGAGTTCTTCGACGCGGATCTTCATCTGCGTGCCTAGCTCGAGGAATTTGCCCATCCAGCCTTCGGGTAATTCCTGCTTGTGCGCAAGCTTCAGCGTGTCGTACCAGATGTTCTGCGCCTGCCAGATGTTCAGTTCGAATGGCAACTCTTTGAGCGTCCGAGCCGTCATCAGTGCATTTTCCAGACGCGTCGTGTTTTTGAAGTCCTTCTGCAGATGCACCATGACTTGTTTCATCTTGTGGTCAGCGATGAAACTCAGCGTGCTTCTGTCGACTTCGATCTTGTCGCCGGAAGCCAGTCCGCGATACGCGCGCACCTGCAACGCATCGATAGGATCGCTCTCAAGGGCACGCCGTAATTTGACATTCACGGCAAAGGTCGCGGCCATACTCAATGCCGGAGGTTTCGGCACTCCTGTCTTTCCGAGGAAATGCAGCAAGGACGCGTGGTCTTCGTAAATCGCAATCAGGCTCGACTCCACCTCCGCGATCGTTGACGCCAGTATCAGCTTCACGATCCGCCGCTGCTCATCTCTAAAGAGCGACTGGATGGTGTAGGTCTTGCTGCGGAAGAGCTGATCGAAGAGGCGAATGAGCGCAGGGAAATCCGCGCCAATGACCGCCGAGCGCGCTTGCCCGACGAAGTCTTTGTACTCCTCAACCCGGGATGGATCGAAGCGCTTTACGACCGCAGTAATGTTCTGGTCGCCGAAGTGAACGACCGCGAAAATCACCGTCTCTGGCTCCTGCGTAATCTGCGAAGCAATGCGCGCCTGCCCGAAGAGGAGGCGGCCGCGTCCGGACGTAACCACTTCATAGCTGAGCCTGCGAATCGAATAGCAGAAAAGCTCTGCCTCATCAGGATAGTTCGTAAAGTTGGAGCTGATGGCATAGTGCGCGCCTACCTGCTCCAGCCCAACCTGCATTGTTTTGACCTGGCGCTGATAAATGGCTGCGCCGTCTCCGTGCTCCGGCACATTGCTCTTCGCTTTACGCAGCAGCTCCACAAACTGCGCCTCGAGGCTTGCTCCCTCGTCGCCAAAGACTTCCGCCGCAAGCTGAAGGACGCGGCCGGCATAGGCGATGATCTGCACTGTTTCAATGCCGGAAATCTCATCAAAGAACCAGCCGCAGCTCGTGTACATCAGCAAAGCATGGCGCTGCAGCTCCATCAGCTTGAGCGCGGTGATACGCTCCTGAGCGCTGAGTTCATGACGAGAATGCGATGCCAGAAATTTCGACGTTGCCTCGCCGCTGCGGTCGAGAACTACCGCGATATAAGCATCTCGCGCCGCCCACACATCTTCAAAGAGCGGAGCCGCATACTTTTCTGTCAAAGGCGCTACGGTATTTCGCAGCCAATCCATCGCTTCACGCAGCGGCCTGCGCCACTCCTGAGTCCATCCTGCGCCGGACCCCATGTTGCAGCCGCAGTTTGTGCGCCAGCGGCCCACTCCATGCGCGCAGCTCCAGGATGTGTCCTCTATAATCTGCGCCTCATGCGCGGGAGGAAATTTCTCCAGAAACTCTCCGTAGTTTGTAAGCCGCACATCGGGATTCTTCTCGATCAGCTTCAGCGCGTAGGAGAGCGCCATCTCGCCATGCCGGTGATGGTGACCATAGCTTTCGCCATCGGTGGCGACGTGCACCAGCTGTGGCGTCGCATCGGTTGAGAAGCCGCCGATCAGCCGCGCTGCGAAGTTGTCGCCGCTGTTCAGAATGCCTTCAAAAGCGATTGCACGCGAGCGAGCCCCGTCGTAAAAGAACACAGCAATCTCGCACCCGGTCTTCAGCCGCACCAGGTATGGATGTCGCGTATCCAGCGTCTCGGCATCGGTCTGCGTCCACGCAGCTTCAGTCGATTGCCCAGCTGTGCTCTTCGTCAACGGGCGCACGCGCGCACACTGTCCCGGCGCAAGAATCGTAAAGCGAATGCCGTGATCGGCCAGAAGCTCCAGCGTTTCTGAATCGACAGCAGTCTCCGCCAGCCACATCCCCTCTGGCTTCCGCCCGAAGCGGCGCACAAAGTCGGCAATGCCCCAGCGAATCTGCGTGATGCGGTCTGGAGTGCTCGCCAGCGGCATGATGATGTGGTTGTAAACCTGCGCCATCGCCGACCCATGACCGGAGAAGCGCTTCTGGCTCGCGCGGTCGCCTTCGAGCACCATACGATAGGTGCGCGGCGCATTCGCTTCCAGCCATGAAAGCAGCGTGGGCCCAAAGTTGAAGCTGATGCGTGAATAGTTATTCAGAATGCGGATGATCTCATTGTGCTTATTCACAATGCGCGAAGCGCCATTCGGCGCATAGCACTCGGAGGTGATGCGCTCGTTCCAGTCATGGAACGGTGCCGCGGAGTCCTGCGTTTCCACCTGTTCAAGCCAGGGATTCTCGCGCGGCGGCTGATAAAAGTGGCCGTGGATGCAGATGTAACGTGCGGGTTTCGGCATAGAGAAGTTTGCCCCGCATTCCATTGTAGGGGCCTCGAACAAATTCCCATAGGTCGAGACCGCCCTGTACACTACCTCTTCCAAATGATCGGGAGAAAAAGAAGCTTGATGAAACGCACTGCCGCCGCACTCCTGTTTCTGCTCTTGACCGTCCTCCTGCCCGCTCGCTTCGTCGTCCGTGCCGAGGCTCACACCTTTAAAACCGAGAACGGCCAGTTCACGCTCGACGGCAAACCGTTTCAGGTCATCTCCGGCGAGATGCACTATGCGCGCATTCCGCGCGCTTACTGGCGAGACCGGATGCGTATGGCAAAAGCCATGGGGCTGAACACCATCACGACGTATGTCTTCTGGAACGTGCACGAGCCGGAGCCCGGCGTCTACGATTTCTCCGGCAATAACGATGTTGCAGAGTTCATCCGCATAGCCCAGCAGGAAGGTCTCTACGTTATTCTGCGTCCCGGGCCTTATGCCTGCGCGGAATGGGAGTTCGGCGGATTCCCCGCCTGGCTGCTTAAAGATCACAGCACCGTCGTGCGCTCCAGCGATCCTAAATTTATCGAGCCAGCAAAGCGCTGGTTCACGCGCCTGGGTAAGGAACTGTCACCGTTACAGATTGGCAACGGTGGGCCAATTATTCTGGTGCAGGTAGAAAACGAGTACGGCTCCTTCGACAAAGACCACGCCTACATGGAGCAGATCCACCACATGCTGGTCGATGCCGGATTCACCAAATCCCAGCTCTACACCGCCGACGGACCGGAGCAGGTTCCCGACGGATCGCTACCGGAATTGCCAGCTGCTATCAACTACGGTCCCGGCGAATCGCAGAAAGGCTTCAAGAAGCTCAAGAAGCTCCGCCCCAACGGCCCTTTCATGAACAGTGAATACTGGGACGGCTGGTTCGATCACTGGGGCGCGAAGCATGCCTCAACCGATGCAAAGCAGCAGGCGGCTGATCTTGACTGGACGCTGCGCCAGGGCTACTCCATCAGCTTGTATATGTTTCACGGAGGCACGAGCTTCGGATGGATGAATGGCGCCAACTCGAACGGCACGAATTACGAGCCCGACGTGACCAGCTATGATTACGACTCGCCGCTCGACGAAAGTGGACGCCCGACGCCGAAGTATTTTCTTTTCCGCGACACCATCGCTAAGGCTACCGGCACGAATCCGCTGCCCTTGCCGTCCATCGACGGGGCCATCACCATCCCGTCCTTCACGCTTACGCAATCGGCATCTCTCTGGGACAACCTGCCCAAGCCGACGCACAGCGAGCAGCCGCTCTCGATGGAAGACCTTGACCAGGCCTACGGCTACATCCTCTATCGAACTACCTTGAGCGGCCCAACGAGCGGCAATCTCGTCCTGGACCAGCTTCACGATTATGCCAGGATTTACGTCGACGGAAAACTGGTGGGGACTCTCGATCGCCGCCTGAATCAGAGGTCCCTGCCAGTGACTGCCTCCAGCCAGAGCGCGCGCCTCGACATCCTCGTTGAAAATACGGGCCGCGTGAACTTCACGAAAGTCATACGCGGGGAACGCATGGGCATCACGAAAGACGTTACCCTGGCAGGCAAGCCTGTCACCGGATGGGACATCTACCCACTGCCGATGCTCTCGCCGCAAAAACTCAGCTACAGCGACGCACCATGCACCGGCCCTTGCTTCTATCGCGCCACATTCAGCGTGGATAAACCAGCAGACACCTTCCTCGATACCAGCGCCTTCACCAAAGGAGAAGTCTGGCTCAACGGCCACGCCCTGGGCCGTGTCTGGAATATCGGCCCGCAGAAGACGCTCTACGTTCCGGGTCCATGGCTCAAGTCAGGTGAGAATGAAGTTGTCGTCTTCGATCTTGAAGGTGCTTCTGGTCGCAGCCTGCAAGGACTCGATCATCCAATCCTCAACGCTGCCGTGGCGAAGTAAGCTCTTAGTATGGAAAAGCTCGACCAGCTGCTGACCGAAGCCCGCAACCCAGCCACAGAAAACCTCGATCAGCTCTCCACGCTCGACATGCTGAGAACCATGCACGCCGCCGACCGCGACGTGCTCACCGCGGTCGAGCAGGAGCTGCCGAACATCGCCAAAGCAGTCGACGCGATCGTGGCCCGTCTCGACAATGGCGGACGCCTCTTCTACACAGGAGCAGGCACCTCGGGCCGCCTCGGCGTGCTCGATGCCTCGGAGTGTCCGCCTACCTACAACACGCCACCTGAGCTGGTTCAGGGATTGATCGCCGGCGGCGACGTTGCACTGCGTCGCTCTGTCGAACGTGCGGAAGACGATGCATCGCAGGGTAAGCGCGACCTCGAAGCGCACGGCTTCAGCGCGAAAGACGCGCTCGTCGGCATCGCCGCCAGCGGACGCACCCCTTATGTTCTCGGTGGCATCGACTACGCCCGCAAACTCGGAGCAGCAACCATCGGCCTCAGTTGCGTTCCCGGATCGCTACTTGCGCAGCGCGCTGAAGTCGCGATCACGCCAGCCGTAGGCCCTGAAGTCGTCACCGGATCGACGCGCATGAAGGCAGGTACAGCCACCAAGCTCGTGCTCAACATGCTGTCTACGGGATCGTTGGTTCGACTCGGCTACGTTTATGGCAACCTGATGGTCAACGTGCAACCGACGAATGTAAAGTTGCGCGACCGCGCCGCCAGAATCATCTCGTCGCTCACGGATTTGTCGTACGAACAAGCGGCTGCGCTTCTCGACGATGCAGGTTCGGTAAAAACAGCCATCGTCATGCAGCGGCTCCGCCTTTCGCGCGCCGAAGCCGAAGCAAGACTCGCGCAGGCCAAAGGAAGACTACGCCACGCGCTTCAATAAAGAAGCAACTACTCCGAGCGCAGCACCTGCATCGGATCAATCCTCGTCGCGCGTCGCGCGGGCAGGTAGCAAGCTGCGAGCGCGACCACCATCATCAATAGAGTCACGCCCGCCATCGTCCACGGATCATACGCATGCACGCCATACAGCAGCGATGAGAAGCGCGCGATCACCTGCGTCAAGGCCAGAGCTGCGAGGATTCCAGTAACTGCTCCAAAGACGGCGAGCCTGCCGCCACGCGTCAGTACCCAGCGAAATACGTCTCTGCGATCCGCGCCCAGCGCCATCCGCACACCAATCTCGCGCGCACGCTGCGCCACCAGGTAGGAGATGACCCCATACATTCCGATGCCCGCCAATAGCAGCGCCGTACCCGCAAACACCGCCAGCAGAATCATCGTGAAGCGCCGCCCTGCCAGCGTATCTGCAATCACTGACTCCATCGTCTCCGGGTTATACACCACCTGCTCGTGATTCATCTGCGTGACCGCGTTGTGAATGCTCTGGAACGAAGCATCGCCGCTGTACCTGGAATGCACAACGACATCCATGCCCATCAGCACCAGACCCAACTGCTGCTCCGGCAGCTGCATCATCGCCTGATAACTCTCCGCGCGCAGCGGGTTCACAGCATCATTGTCCAGACCCCATTGGTTTACATGCCCAACGACGCCCACCACCGTGGCCGGTTCATTCTCAAACTGTTCAAGAAAGACACGTTTCCCGATCGGGTCTTCGTTGCCGAAAAACTTCTGCGCAAACACTTCGTCGATTACCACCGTGCGTGGCGCGTGTGCGTCATCGCTCGCCGCAAGGAACCGTCCCTTCAATAGCGGAATCCCCATGGCTTTCAGGTATCCGGGTTCGACAATGTAGCGGATGGCCCAGTGCATCGCATTCTGGCTCTGCGGTTTCGGCTCGCCATCCAGCCAGAAAAGCTGCTCATCGTCGGACTGCATCGGCAGCGCCGCCCATGAAAACGAGACGGCGTCGACGCCCGGCACAGCGGCAATACGCGCATTCGCCTCGCGCAGGTACGCGCGCGCCGCCTCGGGACTCGCTCCAATCATCGCCGAAGAAGGCTGCAGTCCGAAGGTCAGCACTCCTTGTGGGCGGAAGCCTGTATTGACTTCGGAAAGTTTTGCCAGGCTGCGAATCATCAAACCGGCTCCTACGAGCAGCACCAGTGTCGTCGCCATCTGGAAAACGACCAGCCAGTTCTGTGCGCCTGCGCGAGTAGCGCCTACTCCCCGTCCGCCGTCCTTCAGCGTGTCCTGCAAACTCTGGCGGAAGACTTTGAAACACGGCATCAAGCCGAAGAGAGTGCCTGAAGCGACAGAGATTACCAAGGTAAAGCCCAGTACGGCGCCGCTCATATGTACTTCGGCTGCGCGGGGCAGTTGCTGCGGCAATAAGTGCAGCATCGCCTTCGTGCCCCATGACGCCAGGAGCAGACCAAGCAGTCCACCCGTGAGCGAAAGCATCAGGCTCTCGGTCAGCAATTGACGCAGTAACCGCGTGTGACTCGCGCCCAGGGCCGACCGCACGGCAAATTCCTGCGCGCGCACATTCGACCGGACCAGCAAAAGATTGGCGATATTCACGCAGGCGATCAACAGCACAAAGCCAACGGCTCCCATGAGGATCAGCAGCAGCGGTCTCACGTCGCGCACCATCGCATACTGAAAAGGAACCAGCTTCGCGCGAATCCCCCGGTCCGCCTCTGGATACATTTTCTCCAACTGCTCTGAAACTCGCAGCATGTCATCCTGCGCCTGCTGGATCGTCACTCCAGGCTTGAGTCGCGCAATGCCGTGAATGCCCAGTCCTGCGGGGCGCGCAGTGAGCGCGGGATTACGAAACTGTCCGATCGGAACGTACAGATCGGCTGCGTGAAAATTGTTGATTCTCAAGTCAAAATGCGACGGGAGCACGCCGACAATCGTATAGTTGCGCCCGTCGAGCGTCAGCACCTTGCCCAGAGCATCAGGTCGCGATCCAAACTTGCGCTGCCAGAAACCTTCACTGATGATCACCAGCGGCTCGCGCCCAATCTCGTCTTCATGGGGAGCAAACAGCCGTCCAATCACCGGCTTAACGCCAAGCAACGTAAAAAAATCCGACGAGACTAGTTCCGCGCGCATCTCTTCCGCGTCGCCCATGCCGGTCAGGCTGTAGCCCGTTCCCCGCGCCACGGCGAGCGCCGCCAGCGTCTTGTTATCACGCTGCCAGTCGCGGAAATTGGGATAGGAGATCGACCCTTCGCTGAAGTTAGGTTTGCTGGCATGCACCGTCACAAGTTCTTCCGGATGCGGATACGGCAGTGGATTCAGCAATACGCCATTTACGACAGAAAACAGCGCCGTGTTCGCGCCTATCCCAAGCCCCAGCGTCAACACCGCAACAATCGTAAATCCTGGGCTTTTCGCCAGCATGCGCAGCCCAAAGCGAAGATCCTGCCACAAGGTTTCGAACCACGGCAGTCTCTGGCGCTCGCGATAAGCAATCTTCGCCTGCTCCAATCCGCCGAGCCGAATCATCGCCTGCCGCCGCGCCTCTTCGGCACTGAGGCCAGCACGCATGCCGTCTTCGATGTGCATGGCGAGATGCCCGTCCAGCTCAGCGGCAAATTCCTCATCAGCTGCACCGCCGAACATGCCGACAAGCCGCATCCACAGCGCCCGCAACTTTCGCATCACGCCTCCTCGGCAGGCGAGAGAAACCGTGCGAGAATCGCTGTCGCCTGTTCCCAGTCCCGCGCCTCGCGCTCCAGCTGTTTTCTCCCCGCGCGCGTCAGCTTGTAGAACTTCGCCTTGCGATTGTTCTCCGATAGCCCCCACTCCGACGAAATATAGCCCTCCTGCTCCAACTTCAGCAGTGCCGGATAGAGCGTCCCGTAATTCAGGGAAAGCAGGTTGCCGCTCGTCTGCTCAATACGCCGCGCAATGCCATATCCATGAATCGGCCCCAGGGTTTCAAGCGTCTTCAGCACCATCAGGGCCAGCGTTCCCTGCCAAACGTCGGTTTTGTCTCCCATGTCTCTCCTATTGTCTAGCCATAGGTATCATGCCCGCTCTTCTATGGTTTGGCAATAGGTAATTTCGCGCTTCTCAAACCCTGTTGTCTGCTAGACTTGCGGCACATCTCATCTTCCGGACGCCACCCATGACAACCATCGCTCGCCGACTTTCCATTCTTCTGCCCGCAGTGCTTTTTGCCACGTTTCCCCTTGCATCGCAACAACAGCCCACGCGCACTCTCATCCGTGCCGGCCATCTCATCGACGTGCACACCGGCAACGAGTCCGCCGACCAGACCATCGTCGTCACCGGCGACAGCATCACCGCCATCGCGTCAACGGCCTCAACTCCGAAGCAGTCCGGCGACAAAGAGATAGACCTGCGCGGAATGACCGTGCTGCCCGGCCTCATCGACGTGCACACGCACCTGACGATGGACACAAACTTCGATCCCTACCATGAGCTATCGACGAGCGTTGCTAAAAGCGCCCTGATAGGCGCCCGCAACGCCAAGGTAACGCTCGAAGCCGGATTCACCACGGTGCGCAACGTGGGCGCCGATGGTTATGCTGATGTAGACCTGCGCGATGCTATCAATGAAGGCCTGGTTGAAGGTCCGCACATGCAGGTCAGCGGTCCGGCGCTCGGCATTACCGGCGGCCACTGCGACGACGATCTCCTGCCCTTCGAGTTTCATCAGACCGCCGACGGAGTAGCCGACGGCGTCGAGGCCGTGCAGCACAAGGTTCGCGAGACCATCAAGTACGGGGCCGATGTGATCAAGGTCTGCGCTACGGGTGGCGTTCTCTCGAAAGGGGACGATCCACAAGCCTCTCAATACACGCTTGAAGAACTGAAGGCGATTGTCGCCGACGCGCACCGCCTGGGCCGCAAAGTGGCCGCGCATGCGCATGGCGCACAGGGAATTCTCTGGGCGACAGAAGCCGGCATCGACTCCATCGAGCACGGATCGTATATGAACGACGAGGACATCGCCGCCATGAAGCAACATGGAAACTATTTCGTGCCAACAGCGTATTTAATCGACTGGATGCAGCAGTACGGAAACCTGCCGCCGTTCTATAAGCAGAAAATGATTGATGTGAGTGCCGTCGAGAAAGCGAATGCAAAGAAAGCCATAGCCGCGGGCGTAAAAGTCGCGCTCGGCACCGACGCCGCCGTCTATCCACACGGCCTCAACGCACACGAACTCGACGTCTATGTGAACCAGTTCGGCATGACACCGCTTGCCGCTCTGCAGACGGCTACGCTCAACGCCGCCGACCTCATGAGTTGGACAAATCATGTAGGCGCGATCGAGCCCGGCAAGTGGGCCGACATCATCGCCGTTAACGGCGACCCTCTCAAAGACGTTCGCCTGCTTCAGAACGTGCAGTTCGTCATGAAATCCGGCATCGTCTACAAGAATCAAAGTGGAGTCGCGGCGCAGTGAAGGCAACGCAATTCGAGTTTCGCTTTCGCGTCGTTATCGGCTTTCTGCTCTACGTGCTCGGTTTCTGGGCGCCGTGGGCGCGGTATCTGGGCGGATCCGGCCACGTCTCCACTGCGTGGCTTGAGCTATCGGGCGCTCTCGCCAGCGCCCACTGGCTCTCGCTCAACAGCGCGACGATCCTCATCACGGCGCTCGCCCTTCTCTGCGCGATCAAGGGGACGGGCTTACGCGTCTGGGGCACCGCTTATCTCGGCACCGCCATCGTCCATGACAAATCCATGCACGGAACTGCGGTTGTCGCCTCCGGTCCCTATCGCTACGTGCGCAACCCGCTCTATATGGGCACGTTCGTCTTCTCGCTTGCCATTTCGATTCTGATGCCGCCCACGGGCGCCATCTTCTTTCTTATCGCGCAGGGCATCTTTTATTACCGGCTGATCCTGGGCGAAGAAGCCTACCTCACCGCACAACAGGGGGAAGCCTATCTTGCATACAAGCAGAAAGTGCCGCGCCTCTGGAGGAGCTTGCGTGCTCGCGTACCCGCCTCGCCGGCAAAGCCCCAATGGATGACCAGCCTGCTCGCGGAAAGCTACTACGTCGGCTTCACAGCGTGCCTTGCGGTTCTCGCCTGGCGTTACAACGCCTATCTGCTGATCAAGTGTGTCATCGTCTGCTTCGGAGCATCGTTAGTCATAAGAGCTATACTGCCGCAGGCATCGAAACATGATTAACATTCTGCACGACATCACTGCCGTCGCCGAATCCACGACTCTCGTCGTCGGTGCGCTCTTTCCCATCGTCAACCCTCTCGGCAGCGCCGCCATCTTCATCAACATGGTCGGCGGGGTCGAACCACGCCTGCACAGCGTTCTCACCAAGAAGATCGCGATATACAGCTTTGTTCTGCTGATCTGCTCGCTACTCTGGGGAGTAAAGATTCTAGCCTTCTTCGGCATCTCCATCTACGCCGTCCAAATTGGCGGAGGACTTGTCGTTGCTGCGACCGGCTGGACGCTGCTTGCGCAGGGAACGAGCGGCTTGAACTCACGCACGGTCAGCGGAGAAAACATCCTCGAACACGCCTTCTATCCGTATACGCTGCCGATCACCGTTGGTCCCGGCGCCATCTCTGTGGCCATCACGCTGGGCGCCCACCTGCCAGCCGAGTTGCATACGGAATCGATTTTCTCCCCCAAGGTTCTCATCGCGGCGCTGGTGGGCATCGCGATCGTTTGCTACATCGTTTACATCTGCTACCGCTACGGAAGGGCCGCCGAACGCCTCCTCGGAACGGCCGGAACCTCGGTCGTGATGCGCCTGTCATCCTTCATTCTTATGTGCATCGGGGTGCAGATCATGTCCAGCGGAATTAAGGCCTATCTCGAAACCATCCATCACTTCTGAGAAAATAAAAAAGGAAACGGATTATTCCGTTTCCTTTTTTTTCGAGCGGCGTAATGCGCCTTGAACTACTTCTTCGGCGGTGCGATCGTGTCCTTCGCAGCCTTGGCTACGCGGAACTTCACGACGGTCTTCGCCTTGATCTTGATCTGTTCGCCGGTCTGCGGGTTGCGGCCAATGCGCGCCTTGCGTTCCGCCTTCACCAGGCGTCCGAGTCCGGGAATCACAAAGAGACCGTTCTTCTTCGTCTCCTTAACCGCTGTTTCCGCGAGTAGATCAAGGAATCCAGCCGCCTGCTTATTGGTGAGTTCGAGCTTCTCCGCCATGTGGCGGACAAGAGCTGTCTTGGTCATTCCGGTTGCCATTCTTTTAAATCCTCCTGGTTCTTTCTTCGCTTCCCAGAACCTTGCTGGTGATGCGTATTGCGGGTTTTTTCATTCGTCCCTCTGTGGATTCTCATGCGCGATGGCCCGAAAACCCTGTATCCATGCGGGTGTTTGAAAAAACCTACCGCCGTTTACCTTGCGTCTTTTCGCGAACTTTGTCAACGGCAAAAGCCCTGTTTCCACAGGTTTTTCCCCATTTTTCTCGGTTTTTATGCCATTTTTCTGGATTTGGACACTTTTCCAGTGTTTTGATACGTCTCGGAAACCCTTGCCCAGCGCGGCTTGCGCGCATTTTCGGAGCGCAATGTTGTGAAGTCTAGTCCTCTCCGCAAGTGTGCGTCTACATCAGCTTGAAGATATATTGCTTTTTCTTTTCCACATCCTGCACGAAAGGACGGTTCAGGAAATCCACGATCGGCGCTGCCAGACGGAAGCGCATCACGATCTCATTCACCAGCCCTTCGCTGAGCGCCACATCCCCGGGCAGCCGCGCCAGCACGCCCCATTGCTGCTGTTTAATCAGGTCGATTCCAGGATGATCCGCCGAGAATCCCTTCGGCGGACGCGTCAGCGCCGCTCTGTCGATGTCCAAATCCATCACCTTGCGCAGCTTCTTGCCGTTCAAAAGACGCCGCAGCTCGGCATGGTGCTCAAGCAGCTGAATGCGGATCGCCAGCAACTGCTCGCGCTCCGGCATATAAATTCCCGCCGCGACGACAACCTCCGTAGGCGAGAAATGAAAGTAATATCCGCCTCCCGATGTCTTCTCTAACCCCGCGCGCGTCCACCAGGCAGAAACATGTGTCTTGTACGGCGTCTTATCTGCGGAAAAACGCGTGTCGCGATAGATGCGCATGATGCTCTTCTGCGCTGGACGGAAGTGCGCAGGCGCGAAGTCGGTCATCGCGTCGGTTACGCGCTCCACGACAGCCAGCATCGGCTTCTTCAACTCGCGCTCAAAGATCGCGCGCCGCGCCTCAAACCATTCGCGATTATTGTTGCGTTTCAACCCGCGCAGGAACTTCACCGCTTCCTGGCTGAAATACGGCTGCATGGCGTCCTGAGTAGCAGGTTTGGAGCGAGCCTTCGGCATACCCGCATTTTAAGGGCTTTGGACGGGCGGCGTTGTGCACAATGCCGAATCAACCTGTGTAACTTTTCCTCGGTCTCAACCCTCTAATTCAGTATGATTCGTCGTCTTCTTTGCGTGCTCGCCGTCGCTTTCTCCCTGCCTCTCGCCCATGCCCAGGAGGCCGTGCGGACAACACCGATCCCCGCCGCCCAGAACGACGCGCCGCTGGCCGCAAAACACGGCAAGGCAACCGCCGTCTTCGCCGGAGGATGCTTCTGGGGCACGCAGGCTGTCTTTGAACGCGTCAAGGGCGTCATCGATACGACAGCGGGCTACTCCGGGGGCTCGGCAGCCACCGCGCACTACAGCGACGTGACGACAGAAACCACCGGCCATGCCGAGAGCGTCCGTGTCGTCTACGATCCATCGAAGATTACCTACGGCCAACTGCTGCGCATCTTCTTCTCCGTAGCCCACGACCCCACGCAGCTCAACCGCCAGGGTAACGACGTCGGGCCGTCCTACCGGTCTGTCATCTTCTACGGCGATGAGGAACAGCACCGCATTGCCGACGCATATATAAAGCAGCTCGATGCCGCCCATGTGTATTCGCGGCCTATCGTGACGCAGGTTGTTCCGCTCAAGGCCTTTTACGCGGGTGAAGACTATCACCAGGACTACGCCCTCAAAAACCCCGACAACCCCTACATCGAAGTCTGCGACCGCCCAAAAATCGCCGCGCTCAAGCAGCAGTTTCCCGAGTTGTTCCAGAGATACGACGGCAAGTAGATGAAACTGGCACGCAAATCCTGATCACCTCCAGTACACACACTTCTGCTATCCTCGTCATCGTTATGCGAGCACTCATTTTCTTCGCCGCTCTCATCACGCTTGCCGCGCTCGCCGCGAAACAGACGCAATCCCCGATTGACCTGCCGCCCGGAACGCACGAACTGTTGCTTGAAGCGAAGGGCGACGGCGTACAGATTTACACCTGCACCGACGGCAAGTGGACGCTCAAAGCACCCGACGCCAAACTCCTCGACCAGCAAGGAACGGTCATCGGCACGCACACTGCCGGACCCACGTGGAAACTGACCGACGGCAGCGAAGTAAAAGGCAAAGCCATTGCCTCGCAACCTTCGCCGGAAGCAGACTCCGTGCCGTGGCTGCTGATTGAAGCCCTTCCCGGCAGCGGCTCAGGCCAATTCGCCGACGTCAATTACATCCGCCGCACAGACACCCACGGAGGCGCCGCGCCGAAAGAAGCCTGCACCGACGGAGAATCGCGCCAGCACTACACTGCGACCTACAGCTTCTACAGCAAGTAGATTTCTCACGTCTCGGGCGCGCCGTCCAATACAATCCGAGCAAATGATGCGCCCACTCATCGTCGCGATCGCCTGCCTTGCCACTACCCTCGCAGCACAAACCAAAGCTACGGCCACACCACAGGAAATCAAATCCTTCTATGAATCAGGCCTGCGTCGCAACGGAATCATCGGCAGCAGCCTCATCGTCATTCGTAATGGCGAAGTGGTGCTACATGACAACTATGGCCGCCAGAGCGAGACACAACCAACAGATGACAACACGACCTACCACTGGGCATCCGTCACCAAGACATTCACCGGAATCGCCATCATGCAGCTGCGCGACCGCGGCCTGCTCTCGCTCGGCGACCAGCTGACAAAGTACATCCCTGAGCTTGCCGCCGTTCACGACACCTACGGCCCGGTCTCTGCGATCACGATTCGCGAAGCCATGTCACATTCGAGCGGCTTCCGCGACGCAACGTGGCCGTGGCGCGACGCCGACTGGCAACCCTTCGAGCCGACACAGTGGTCGCAGATCGTCGCCATGCTGCCGTATACCGACATCAAATTCGCGCCCGGCACACGCTACAGCTATTCCAACCTCGCCGTCGTTTTCCTGGGCGAAATCATCGAGCGACTCTCCGGAGATCAGTTCGAGGTTTACATGGAGAAGAACATCTTCCGCCCGCTTGGCATGGACCGAAGCTACTACGACCGCAGCCCCTACAACCTGCTGAAATACCGCTCCCACAGCTGGGACCTGAAAGATGGAAAACTCACCGAAGACCCATTCGACTTCAACACCGGCATCACCCGCGCCAACGGCGGCCTGAACGCGCCGCTCCCAGACATGCTCAAATACATCCGCTTCCTGGTAGGCGATCCAGCACACCAGCCTGAATACGACGCCATCCTCAAACGATCATCGCTCGAAGAAATGTGGAAACCTGTACTCCCCGTCACGCCTGACGAAGACTTCCCATCACGCGCAGGCGCACGCGACGAAGTAGCAGAGAGCTTCTTCGTGCACACCGACGGAATGCTGAAGCTGATCGGACACCCCGGCTGGCAGAACGGCTTCCGCAGCCAGATCAACATCGACCCGGCCAGCCGCAACGCTTACATCGTCGACTACAACACCGACGCGCAGGACGCGAAACAAAACACGCGCAGCTTCAACATCGAGCTGCGCGATTACCTCATCGACAACTTCTTCAAAACACGTGCAGCAACAGCAGAACAATGACGACCAACAGGACCAGGCTGAGTCCACCGCCACCGTAGTAGCCAATACCGGGGCCCATGCGATAACCGCCAAACCCGAAGACCAGGAGCAAAATAATAAGAATAATTAACAGCATGTGCATTTCCTCTCTGACTTGTGTGATTCTGCGCCGACAGAATTCATGTGGCACATTCGAAACCACTGGTAGGATGCACACTTCCGTCTTCTGTGCTTGCGTTTTCGAAATTTCCTTGTGTTTTTGCAGAAGGCAACTCAATCGCTGCTTCGAACATCACCGCAGTCAGTTGATCCCGGTTGAACGCGCCGCAAACTCACGCGCACGCTCGAGAAGCAGCTCCTGCTCACGCGCATTACGCGTCATTTGTGCAGCTCGCTCGCACTCCGCGCGAGCCTCATCGTATCGCCCAAGCTTTGCCAGTAGATCACCGCGCACACTCGGCAGCAGGTGATATCCCTTGAGCGCTGGCTCCGCGTTCAGCGCGTCGACTAACTCCAAAGCGGCATCCGGACCAGCCGACATGCTCACTGCAACCGCGCGATTCAGCTCGACAATGGGCGACGGCATCACTTGCGCAAGCTCGTCGTAAAGCTCCACTATGCGCGCCCAGTCCGTCTCCTCGGCAACAAGAGCCCGCGCATGGCAAGCCGCAATCGCCGCCTGCAACGCATACGGCCCGCGCGATCCGCCCAGCGCATCCGCGCGCAGCAGCGCCGCCAGGCCGCGCCGAATCAGCAGACGGTCCCATCGCGCGCGGTCTTGATCGAGCAGCAGCACCGGACGGCCCTCGGGCCCGGTCCGCGCCGCTGAACGCGACGCCTGTATTTCCATCAACGCAACGAGCCCGTGAACTTCCGCTTCTTGCGGCGCCAGCTCGGCAAGAATGCGACCCAGCCGCAACGCATCTTCGCAAAGCGTCGGCCGCATCCAGTCATCGCCCGCCGTCGCCGAGTAGCCTTCGTTAAAGATCAGGTAGATCGCGCCCAGCACAGACGACAACCGCTGCGGCAGCTCTTTCCCACGCGGAACCTCAAAAGGAATATGCTCCTGCGCCAGTGTTCGCTTGGCCCGCACAATGCGCTGCGCAATCGTAGCCTCGGGAACCAGAAACGCTCGCGCAATCTCATCCGTCGTCAAACCACCCAACAGACGCAGCGTCAGTGCCACGCGTGCCTCCGAAGAGAGCACAGGATGACAGGCGATAAACATCAGCCGCAGCAGATCGTCGCCAATATCGTCATCGAGAGCTGCGTTGAAATCCGGCACCGTCAGCTCCTGCGCTTCCAGCTCACGTCCCAGCTCTTCATGTTTGCGGTCGAGCATCTGTCTGCGTCGCAGCAGATCGAGAGCGCGATGCTTCGCCGTCGCCATCAACCACGCGCCCGGCTTTTCCGGAATACCTGACTGTGGCCACTGCTCAAGGGCAGCGACGAGAGCTTCCTGCGCCAGGTCTTCGGCGATACCCACATCGCGCACGATGCGCGTGAGCCCGGCAATCAGCTTTGCCGACTCCATCCTCCAGACCGCATCAATCGTATTGTGGATACCAGCAGCCGTCACAGCTACCGATCACATCATCTTTGAGTCAGCCGTGGCAAGCGGGGCGGAACTCCCCCGCAATCGAGTCCCTGGCGAATCTCGAACTCCGCCTCGACATCGCCACCGCAGAGCGTAGGACAGCGCTTGATCCACGCAATCGCTTCTTCCTTCGATTCCACATCGATCATCGTGATTCCGGCGATCAATTCCTTCGTCTCGGAAAACGGCCCGTCCAGAGTTGTGAACTCACCCTTGGACAACCGAACTCGCGTTCCCCGCGACGAAGGCTGCAACCGCTCCACCGCTACCAGAACGCCAGCCTTGCGCATCTCGTTGTCATACTGCCGTATCGCCGCAATCAACTCAGGGCTGGCCGGAGTATCCGACTCCATCGTCGCATCAGACTTCCGCAAAATTACAAACCGCATCGTGTCGACCCTCGGGTGCGCTATCGCTGCAACGGAATCATTTCACACAATTCCGCATCGCGCAGACAAAGCCCCGCCCACAATGCAATGCCCATGTACACCGGAAAAAGCGTGGCGGCAAACAGCGGATGCCCCACACGCCACTGAACGGCAACCGCGCCCCCAAGATAACCCGTAAGCAGAATCGCGCCAAGAATCGCAGTCTTGGGCCATGCATACAAAATTGTGCAGATGAGCAGGACAACTCCGGTAGCAACAGTGATCTCGTCCGGCCATCCCAGTTCCGCCTGCGCCTTCAAAACCGCCGCGGGCTTGATCAGCTTCATCACCGCATCCATCAGGAGAAAGAGCACCACCAGCCCGCTCAACACGCGTCCCGTCCAAAGTCTTTTGCCCGAAATCACACCATCAGCAATCGCTGCTTGCATAACGCCTCCCCTTCGGAAAAAAGAATCGGGTCCCGCATGTCTGCACAGCGAAACCCGTTCAAATCAAGCCTGCGGGGTGTTGGCAATGTTGGTATTGACCATCCAGGGAATGCCAAACCGATCGGTCAGCATCCCAAAACGCGCGGACCAGAATGTCTCCGCCAGCGGCATAGTCACCTTGCCGCCTTCCGCCAGCGCGTTGAAGACTCTCTCCGCTTCAGCCGTGCTGTCCACCGCAACACAAACGTTGAAGCCCTCCGCCTTGGATTGGTGTTCCGGAGGAGCGTCGGCGCCCATCACCACTCTGTTACCGACGCGCATGGAAATGTGCATGATAAGGTTCCGCGCTTCTGGTGCCATCTGCGCGGCCATAGGCGACTCGCCATACGTCATCTTGAACTCGATCTTGCCGCCAAAGGTTTTCTCGTAGAAATTAAATGCTTCTTCACAATTACCGTTAAAGCCCAAATGTGGATCGATTTGCATAAATGCTTCCCTTCATTTTGGATTTTTTCTTGAATAACTCTTACTTCACAGTTGCCGCCTGCATCTCCCGCGGACAGGGAACATCGGGATCGCCGGGCTCATATATCTGACGAATTTCCGTCTCTCCATCGCCGGCAACGTTCAGGAACCGCTTCGTAAGTTCGATCGCTTCTTCTTTCGAATCCGTTTGCAGCAGCGCGAAACCCGCAACCAGCTCTTTCGCCTCGGTGAACGGCCCATCCACGACAGCAAATTTACCACTCGATAACCGCACGCGCGCGCCCTTCGCGCTGGGCAGGCATCCTTCGGTAGCCAGCAGTTTGCCGCTCTGCATCATCTCTTCCACAAACTTTCCCATCGTCTCCATGGCTTCCATCGTTGGCGGAGCGCCTTCTGTCCGTGCGGGCTTATACAAACAAAGAAATCGCATCTCAAAACTCCTCGTGATTTTCAGATTTGCGAACAGGTCGTGATTCCTGTCCTGTCTAGACGTCGAATGGCGCGGAACAAAATCGACATTCAAATAAACCAAACACAAAACTAATTTCTCGCGGCCACCTGTGCGCGCAGCCGCTCTTCCTGCTCCTTAAGCTCGGGCGTCAACGCGTCGCCAAAGTCCTCTGTCTCGTACACCGGACGGATTTCGATCTCAGATTCAATGCCGGGAAAAGGGCAAGGACAGCGCTTCACCCATTCAACTGCTTCTTCCATCGACTTCACCTGCCAAATCCAGAATCCCGCGACCAATTCCTTCGTTTCGGAGAACGGCCCGTCAATCACCGTGCGCTCCGTTCCTGAAAACCGGACCCGCTTGCCTTTCGAACTCGGTTGCAGGCCGTCGGCGGCCAGCATCACGCCCGCCTTCACCAGCTCTTCGTTGAACTTGCCCATCTCGGCAAGCATTTCGCTCATTTCTTCTGACGAAGGCAGACCCGCCTCAGACTGCCTGGTAGCCTTTACCATCACCATGACTCGCATTTCGATTTCTCCTCGTTGCAATTTCGCGTTCGGGATGACCTACCGTTGTATCCCACGCTCTACTGACACGTCGAACGTCGCGCCGCAGAATCGACACGCTGCATAACTTTTTCTGAGGAATTTTTATTCAGGATCGTCAGGAGTGCATCCAGAAACGTTCCACTGCTCTGGCTCTTTTCGCCAGACAGCCTGGGCCCGACACCGACCACGATCACACACATGCCGGCGAACAATATCAACTGGATGAGTCCCGCCATCGTCTTGCCTCCTTTCAATGAAGAGCTGCGAAATATGCTCTATTCATACGTCGGATGGGGAGGTGCGAAATCGACACCTGGGTGGATACTTTTTGGGAAAAGACTGCTGGAAAAGAGTCGCCGAAATGCCCCGCCTGATCTATCGAATTAGGATGACGTTATGCCCGCGGACTCTCCCCGTCATCTCAATCTATGGAAACAGCAGCTTGGCCACACTCCCGAATCCGTCTGGCAGCAGACCAGCCTCGAATCCCTGGTTCTCGCCGACAACCAGCTGACGGAGATCTCCGAGCGTATTGGAGAGATGAAGCAGCTCCGCATGCTCGACCTGGGCCACAATCAAATCAGCTGCCTTCCGGAAGCCATTGGCCAACTGGAGGCGCTCAGCGACTTCCTCTATCTCCATGACAATCGGCTGTCGTCGCTGCCCGGTTCCGTCGAGCGCTTAAAGAATCTGAGATACCTCAATATCAGCGACAACCAGTTCACCGTGCTGCCGGATACAGTCTGCAAACTAGACAGGCTCGTCGAACTGAGAGTTTCCGGCAATCAGCTCACAACGGTTCCCGACTCCATCGACAATCTAAAGCATCTGCGCGAGCTGCACCTCAGGAACAACAAGCTGCAGACGCTCCCGCTCTCGACAGGGCAATTAAGAGAGCTTCGCCAGATCGACCTTCGCGGCAACCCGATCGAATCCCTGCCTGAAACCCTCGCCTCGCTGCCAAAACTGGAAAAGCTCGATCTGCGCTGGGTCGTGAGCTTCGCGCGGCCTGCAGAACTTCCGATATGGCTCAGCGGCCTCGAAGATCGCGGTTGTCTCGTCTACCGCTAAATGGAAAAAGCGCAGACAGATAGCTTTTTCACGACGATGGCTTCTCCTCTGCTTTCTTCCCGAAAGCAGGAAGAATTCTAAGCAGCGAATGTAAACATTCGTTCAATTTTGCGTAGAGCCTTCCATCCTGCTGAAAGCTCGTGCAAGTGCAACAGCAACTAAGGAAAGACCGATAAGAATTTGCAGGTCCGACGCCGTTCTTGCATACCAGGTCGCCGGGACAATATCGCCATATCCAACCGTCGACATTGTGACAATGCTGAAATGGAGACACGCAGCAAAGACGCTCGGCATCGAGCCGGGAAGAAAGCGCACAACGCTTTCAATCCGTCCTGCCAGAGCGGCTCGCCTCAAGTCTTCAATTGACAGCTCCGTTGATTGTTGCGCGTCATAGATCGGCTGGCCGGAGGCGTCGACAGGCCAATCCGGGCCGGTCCAAAGGTGCGTATCAATTCCGCGGAATGCACGCTGATCCTCGACTCGCAGGACCGTAGGGTGGGAACTCAAGCCATAGAGATACCACTTATTTATTGCATCATCGTGATCGCCGGCTGAAGCCATTACCAAGTAAATTCCGGCGAAAACGAATATGAGCGTTCCGTAGGAAATTGCGACGAGCCTGATCAGTTCAAGGCGAGAACCCTGCCCAAAGCACCGCCAGACCGCAAGTCCCACCATGAAAAGGGGCGAAAGAAATACGGCAAATAGTATGACAAGCACAAGCCCAATTGCTAGCCACGCAGGCAGCGGCTTCATATCAGAGAAAAAATTGATTCTCACGAAGCCGTAACAGAGCAGTACAAATACGAATCCAAATGCCGGAATTTCGAAGTGAGGCGAAGGCCGCTTGAATCGCATATGGAATATTTCTCGCGTCAACCGGGCTTTGTCGACAAAATCCCACTTATTTTGATAGGAAAAAGTGCCGGCGCCGAACGTCGCTCAAAGATCCGACGAAAGAGTTATCTTGGACGAGTCCGAAATGTGGACGACAAATCGCATCGCTACGCGAACCGAGGTACAGCCAAGTGGGACACAGATACGCCAACATCCTTGAAACAGTCGGCAACACCCCCGTCGTCAAGATCAACAAGCTGGCGCCGGCCGGCATCAACCTCTACGTAAAAGTCGAGGCCTTCAACCCGCTCGGCTCCGTCAAGGACCGCCTTGCCCTCGGCGTCATCGAAGACGCGGAGAAAACCGGGCAGCTCAAACCCGGCCAGACCGTCGTCGAAGCCACCAGCGGCAACACCGGCATCGGCCTTGCCATGGTGTGCGCAGCCAAAGGCTACCCTCTCGTCGTCACGATGGCGGAAACCTTCAGCGTCGAGCGCCGCAAGCTGATGCGCTTCCTCGGCGCGAAAGTCGTCATCACTCCCGCCGCGGGACGAGGCACCGGCATGGTCGCCAAAGCCGTCGAACTTGCCGAAAAACACGGCTGGTTCCTCACCCGCCAGTTCGAAAACGAGGCAAACGCCGATATGCACTCGCGCACCACCGCGCAGGAGATCCTCGCCGACTTCCAAGGCGAACGCCTCGACTACTGGGTCACGGGCTTCGGCACCGGAGGGACCCTGAAAGGCGTAGCCCGCGTCCTCGCCAAAGAACGCCCTGAGACGAAGATCGTTGTCTCCGAACCCGACGACGCACCGATGCTTTCGAGCGGCATCGAGCAGCAGCGCAAGCCCGACGGATCGCCCGCCGTAGGGCACCCGGCCTGGACTCCGCACCCCATGCAGGGCTGGAGCCCGGACTTCATCCCCAAGCTCACCGGGGACGCAGTGGCCACCAGCGCCATCCACCAGATCCTGCGCATCAAGAATGCCGAAGCCATGCGGTGCAGCAAAGATCTCGCCCTGAAAGAAGGCATCTTCGTCGGCATCAGCTCCGGGGGGACCTTCGCGGCGGGTCTGCGCATCGCAGCGGAAGCTCCGCAGGGATCGACCATCCTCTGCATGCTGCCCGATACTGGCGAGCGCTATCTCAGCACACCGCTCTTCGCCGATATCCCCATCGACATGACCGAGGATGAAACCGAGATTGCGGGCTCCACTCCCGGCGGCTGGGTCGCGCCGCCAGCCAAGTAGGAGACCAGCCACCGGCCCATGACACCCACTCGGCTCTCGCGCAGAAGCTTTCTCGGCACCGCCGGCATCCTTACCGGCGGTGCCCTGCTGTCACGGTCTCCTCTGCTCGCTCAAGCTGAAAGCCCAGCCGACTACACTCTCACCATCGCCACCAATCCCATCGAGGTCGCCCCCGACCGCATTCTCTCTGTCACCACGTACAACGGCCAGTTTCCTGGGCCGCTCCTGCGCTTCAAGGAAGGCCAGCAGGTCACCATTGACGTCCACAACAATACCGATACACCGGAACAGCTTCACTGGCACGGCCTGATGATCCCTGTCGACGTCGACGGCTCCGCCGAAGAAGGCACGCCCTTCATCGCGCCCCACGACAGCCGCCGCATCGTCTTCACGCCGCGACCTGCAGGCTTCCGCTTTTACCACACGCACGTCCGCGCCGGAGCGAACTTAAGCGTCGGGCAGTACAGCGGCCTCGTCGGCCCTGTCTATATTGAGCCAAAGGACAACCCCGGCGCCTATGACCGCGAAGTCTTCCTTACTATGAAGGAGTTCCAGCCGACCCTGAGTCGCGGCGGCGACATGGCTCAGGACTTTCTCGCACCACCCGCAACCGTAAAGGCCCTTAAAGATCGTGGCGAGAGCGCGATGCAGGAGTCGCTCGCGCACGAAAACCCGCACGGTTTCGAGGTGGGCTATGAATCCTTCACCATTAACGGAAAGATGCTCGGCCAAGGCGAGCCCGTCCGCGTCAAAGAAGGCCAGCGCGTCCTCTTTCACATCCTCAACGGCAGTGCCACCGAGATCCGCAGCCTCGCCCTACCGGGCCACACCTTCACCATCGTCGCCATGGACGGCAACCCACTGCCCAAGCCCGTGAACGTGCCGCTGCTATGGCTGGGCACGGCCGAGCGCATCTCGGCCATCGTCGAAATGAACCACCCTGGCATCTGGATCATGGGCGACCTCTCCAATGACGATCGACAGCACGGCATGGGCATCGTCGTTGAGTATGCAAATTCAAGCGGCAAGCCGCAATGGATCGTCCCCGCGCCGTTCCGCTGGAACTACACACACTTCGGCAGCACCGGGCCCATCGCGCCCGACCCCGACGAGACCCTCGACATGCTATTCGAGAAAGACAATGCCGCCTTCGAAGGCTTCAATCTCTGGACAATCAATGGGAAGTCTTACCCCGTAGGCCGGATGATGGCACCCGCAACCCATCACCTGAAAGAAGGCAAGCGCTATCGCCTGCGCCTGCGCAACGCCAGCGACGACATCCACCCCGTCCACCTGCACAGGCACACTTTTGAAGTCACGCGCTACGCCGGACTGCCGACCACCGGCCTGATGAAAGACGTCGTCATGGTCGGCGGCTACCAGGAAGTCGAAATCGACTTCGTCGCCAACAATCCTGGCGCAACCCTCTTCCACTGCCACCAGCAGCTGCACATGGACTTCGGCTTCATGGCGCTGTTCGATTACGTCGTTTGAAAAGCGGATCCAGACACCCAATTCAGCCGCAAGAAATAGGGCCATTCCGGTCGGTGCTCTGGAGTCTGGCCAAGTAGTTCTGTGAATGCTGGCCATGCGGCCAGTGATATTCTTGGGGTAATGCAGATTACGTTGGAGTTGCCGGACGACATTGCGCGGTTGATAATTCCCGCCGGCTGCGATCCGTCGCGCGCGGCGCTGGAAGACATGGCGGTGGAGGCATATCGTGCCCATCGGCTGACCGAGCACCAACTGGCCACTCTGCTGGGAATGGATCGCTACCAACTGGACGGTTTTCTAAAGCAGCGCGAAGTCTGGTTGGACTATACGACCGAAGACCTCCGCCAGGAGTTGGAAACCGGAGAGCGCCTTTGGAAGAAGCGCCAGGAAGAGCTTGCAGCCGGTAAACAGCAACATTGATGATCGTTGTTGCTGATTCAAGTCCACTGCGTTATCTGGTGCTGATCGAAGAAATAGATCTTCTGCAAGAACTGCATGGTCTCATTATCATTCCTCCAGCCGTAGTGAAAGAATTAACACAAAATAGCTCGCCGCAACCTGTGCGCGCGTGGATGGAGCATTTACCTGAATGGGTCACGGTCAAGCACCCGCATCTTCCATTGCCCGTATTTGCGTCTGGACTCGACCCCGGCGAATGCGAAGCCATTGCGCTGGCCGAAGAGCTTGCGGCTGATGTACTGCTGGCCGATGATGGAGCGGCAAGAATGGAAGCGGTGAACCGGAACATTCCAGTCCAAGGCACGCTTGGCGTCCTTGATCTTGCGGCTGAACATGGTCTCGTAGATTTTGAGAATGCTGTTGAGAAACTGCGAAAGACCAATTTTCGCGCCAGCAAGAAACTGATTCAGTTTTTCTCAGAGCGAGACGCCCAGCGCAAGCGGTTCAAATCAGAACGCGACAGTTGAGCTAGAAGCCCATCACGGCGCAACCCAGGCAGCGTATTAAAGTCCACGCCAGGCGAGTTGTTAAATTTCTGTTATGACGGATTGCTGTGGCGAGCCGGTAGATAGGAGCGTTCTTCTTGATGTTCTCCACTGCCGCCTCGTCTCGCCTGGCGCTGATCGCTAACCGTACGATCGAGCACCCGCAGTTATGATGTAGCTATTTCAGAATCGGAGCACCGCCGTGCACGAGCCCGCATTCATTTTCCGCGACATAGCCATGGTTTTTGCGTCAGCCCTGGCTGCCGGCCTCTTGTTCTGGCGTATCCGCCAGCCGCTCATCCTGGGCTATGTCCTCGCCGGTCTGCTTCTCAGTCCGCTCACACCGGGTCCCCGCGTCCATGACGTTCACACCTTCGAAATCATGGCCGAGATTGGCGTCATTCTGCTGATGTTCTCCATCGGCATCGAGTTTTCCATTCCCGAGCTGCTCCGTGTAAAGTGGGTCGCGCTGATTGGCGCGCCCATCGGCATTTCCCTCTCGATTGGCCTTGGCGTCGGTATGGGCTTTCTCCTGGGCTGGCCGGTGCTCCAGGGCGTTGCAATCGGCTGCATCATCTCCGTAGCGAGCACCATGGTCCTCATGCGTCTGCTCATGGACCGCGGCGAGCTCAGCTCAGAGGCCGGCCGCGTCATGATCACTCTGACGCTCGTCGAAGACCTCGCCGTGGTCATTCTCACCGTCCTTCTTCCCAGCCTCGGCTCCTCCAACGGAGCCAGCTATGCCCAGGTCTTCTGGAAAATCGGCAAAGCCCTACTGCTACTTGTTCCCGTTGTCTTCGCTGGCTGGAAAATCATTCCGCGACTGCTCACCCGCGTGGAAAAAACCTGCAATGACGAGATCTCTCTTCTTTTTGCGCTGACGATTTGCCTCGCCATCGCCGCCATCACCGAGGCAATCGGCCTGTCACTCGCTCTCGGTGCCTTTGTCGGCGGCATGCTTCTCGGCAGCTCCCATTATGCCCACAAGCTCGCCACGCAAACCTTTTCCCTGCGCGATGCCTTCGTGGCTGTCTTCTTCGTCACCGTCGGCATGCTCATCGATCCGCGCACATGGCTCTCCAACTGGCGTCTTCTCGCCGTCATAGCGGGCCTGATCCTTATCGGCAAATTTGTTGTGTGGTTCGCAGTCGTTCGCCTCTTCCGTTATTCAGCGCAGACAGCATTTCGCGTCGGCATTGGCCTCACGCAGATCGGCGAATTTTCTTTCATCCTCGCTCAGGTTTCGCTGCACGCGGGCCTCATCGGTCCCGACGTTTACAACGCCACCCTGGCCGCCTCGCTCATCACCATTCTGGCCAACGCTACTCTTTTCAGGTTCGTGAAGCCTGCCCCCATCGCGCAAGAGCAAATTCACGCCTGAGGCGGTGACCAAACATCCCGCAACTAAACACCTTACGACTAGCTCTTGACAAGCGATTGAGCGGCAAACGATGCGCTTTGGGATGGAACGTCCGCCCGCACATCGTAGCGTGGCGAGAGTGAAGCTGGCGCAGGCCGGGGCCGCACAAACGAACCCTTAGAACCGACGATTTGCGCTCTGAATTCACTGACATACTGCTGCTGGGTCTCAACAGCCTTCTTGAGAAAGGCCATCTTGATGTCCCACTCCTGCTTCTCCTGCAGAGTTGCCTCCTTGAGACCGCTGAAGGAAGCTTCCGTGACCTCTTCACAAGTGATCTCCGGTTCGAGAGGCCAGATCGACTTGACGGCACGATAGGCCATCTGTTTGACAGCTTCCGCCGACTTCCCTGGAAAGTTTGCACAGTACCCGCCCGTCGGAAGGTGGTAAAGCTTCTGCTCGTGGTGAGCGTGCCTGATGATTCCAGCGTTGTGAAGTACTGCATGCTGTATCTGGTACAGCAGCTCGCTCTTCATCTCATGCTGTTTGATCTGGAGAATAAAAGAGTCCAATTCTTGCATCCCTCGTGCATTGATATCGCCCGTTTGTTGGTGTCTGGGCGGGTATTCAACCATCTTTATTAAGGTGGCATTCATTGCCATGTTGCTTCAATTGGAAACGCTGGTTTGGACTTAACTAGGCGGGTACACATCGTCCACGTAATTCCGTAATGGGCGTGGCGCGGATTTCAATATGGTGGAATGTCACCCTGGCGAATCAACTGCAGCGAAGCCCGGAACAAACTCATCAATGTCATCAGCAACTACACATGGACTTCGGCTTATGTCGCTCTTCGACTACGCTTTAAAGTCCTTCATCCGCATGTTAACCAGCTAACAAGCCTCAGCGGCGATCTCCACTCCCAGGCCTAAACTCGTTATCTGCGCAAGCAAGTCTTTAGGATGAATCGGCTTGTCGAGCAGTACGAAATCATGGCCGGCAGCACGTGCATCCGCGAGCAGATTCAGACTTGTCGACTGTCCTGAAAACAACAGCACCTGACAGTCCGGAACAGAATTCTTTACTTTGATCGCTAATTCGACACCGCTCATTCCGGGCATCACAACATCGCTGATCAGCAGTTCCGGAGGAATCACACTCACCAGATCGAATGCGCTTTCCGCGTCATAAGCAACTAACACAGAATAGTTCTGCTTGCGGAGAATAACGGCTAGCGTGTCGGCAATCACAGCCTCATCATCTACTACAAGGATGACTGGATGGAGACGATCGGGGATAGCGTTCAGGCGTGTTCTGTCTATTTCCACCAATGAGATTGTGTCGTACCTTGGTCCAGTTTCCATGGTGTGTACTCCTCAGCAAAAACCGTAGCAGCATTTGGGCGATACGGTCTAACTCTTTTAAAATGTGATACTTATAGGTTAACGATAGGTATGTGTTGATTTCTCTTGCAGCATCGATTTCAAATATGTTATGTTTTCGTTAGGTTAGCGATACGAATTGCTTAAGACAAGGGTGCGCTATGACTAGCAATGGAAAATCCAAACTGACTCCAATGCGATTCAAGTCCATGCTTCAGACCGATGTGCCGACGGGCCGGAATGGCAAGCACAAAGAGATCATCACGCAATTGCTGAGTGATATTGATCAATTGGAACAAGGAAAGGCGCTGAAGGTTCCTCTGTCTGAGCTGCCAGACACGAAAGAGAACATTCGTTCTGCTTTGAACCGTGCAACCCGGGCCAAGGGAATGGACGTTGCAACGTCGAGCGACGACGACTACCTCTACGTCTGGCGGCCCTGAACTTTTCGTCCGCCGAACCAGCGAGCACGCGATGGTTTCCGTCTGCCTGGATCTAACCCTACCGAATCAACTGCAAAGCCGCGCGGAACAACTCATCAAAGTTCTCGCCAGCCGCCTTGTTCTTACCGACCGCAGTCTCAATCGCCTTCTGCGCCGCCGGACGCTGATACCCAAGATTCACCAGCGCCGACAGCACATCCTCAGCCGCTGGACCAGCTGAAGCGACCTGAGGTGCTGTTGCCATGTCTTCCAGCTTGTCTTTCAACTCAACCACGAGCCGCTCGGCCAGCTTCTTCCCCACGCCCGGAATCCGCGTCAGAGTCGCGTGGTCCTGCGCCCGGATCGCCGCCACCGTCCGCTCCGGGTTCAACCCGCTCAGAATTGTCACCGCCAGCTTTGGACCCACACCTGAAACGGTGATTAACCTCTCAAACAGCCGCTTCTCGTCCAGTTCGAGAAAACCGAAAAGCGCCAGCACATCCTCGCGCACCTGCGTATGGATGTGGAGCGAAACTTCAGCTCCCTCCGCCGGCAAAGCCGTAAACGTCGGAACGCTGATGGTCACGTCATATCCCACGCCGGCGGCCTCAACAATGGCCTGACCCGGTCGTTTCGAAAAAAGCCGTCCTCGCAAATGCGCAATCATGCCGCGATTGTACCCAAAACCAGATTCCCAAAATGGGACAAGAAAATTATTTGTTGCAACGACAAGTGGCGTGGAATTATGGTCGAATTTGATATCCTAAGAATAGGAAGGAAAAAGCCGGCTCGATGAGCTGGCTTTTTCTTTTGCCTGCGGACGGGTCAAAAATCGGATGCTCGTAACTGCCTTTATTTGGACTAATTTACGAAAAGTATAGGGGGGCTGTTGAAATCCCCTGTGCACTCGGACGCTCGGAAGATTCCCTGAGTCTCAGCCAAAATTCGGCTTAAAAAAATAACGGCTCGATGAGACGAGTCGGCAGGGAAGCGCTGTGCACGTAACTCTTTTTGTTGGACGAATTTACAAATAGAGGGGGAGGGTCACCCGCGTCGCCGATACTTGATCTCAAATTCATACCCGGCATTCGGAGGAAAGAGCGAGGCAATATGCCGCAGCCGCTCCGCCAGCGCCGGAGCAGCCAGCAGAGGATACTCGCGCTCCCGCAGATCGGCATAGTCAAAATCGATACTCAGTGAAAGCAGGTAAATCGCAATCGCATCCGAGAAAGCCGCGTCGAAAAACGTGCTCTTAGCCTTCTCATCGGCACGCCCGCGCTCCGTAGCCTTCCTGCGATTCTCGAACGCATCCTGGCTCGTCTCGCCGCGCACATCGGCCTCGGCCTGCGACCACGCCAGATCGCTGAAACTCTGCGGTACGCCCACCGACTCGACAAAGTGATGCCCGACATTGATGAAAAACTCAAACGCCAGCGCAAAGCGGTCCTGCATCAGCCGCGTCGAGATGAAAATGCACTCAGAGTTGCCGAACTGCACATTCCGGTGGCAGATCGCGCGATCGCTGAAGTCGATCGTGTACTCCGGGGCAACCAGCGTCTCATCGTTCTCGCTGATCGTGAGCGGAACAAAGTAGTAAGCGCGCCGCTGCAGCGCCGCCGCAATCGAATCCGGCACCGCCTGCACAATGCGCTCCAGTTCCTGCGCCGTCAAATGCGTGTCGCCATACTGCGCGTAGCACACAGTGTTCGGCGCCTGCAGCACTTTCACTTCCTGCGCCACCTTCTGCGCGGGCAACAACTCGATCTGGGCGGTACCTGCCATGAACCTGTATTCTAGCTGAGGAGCGTGTTGTTTCAGTATGGTTGCTGCAACCCAGGCAAATCAGGGCAGGTTTTTCGGAATCCGGTTCGGCGACTTCGGCCTCTTTGCCACGATCCTGCTGTCGTTCTCGTTGGGATTTCTGGCCTTCTTCGCCACCTGCTTCGTCGCCATCTTCGGCATCCTGATCTACAACAGCACCGGCCACCATAACATGAACTTCGCCGACAGTTACCGCTACATCGCCCTGCCTGTCGGACTCGCCGTGCTCGCCGTCAGCCTCATTGTCTTGTTAGGATTTTGGCTTCGCCGCAAGCTGAGCGGCAATTAAGAACGCCATGGCCGTCCTCCCCATCTCGCTCGAAGCACTGAAATCGCCCTCAGCGGAGCAAGCGCGCGAGTGGTGCGCTGAGCTCGAAGCCGGAGACATCCTCTACTTCCCGCAAACACCCATCGCAATCCCCGAAAGCGACCTGCAATTCCTCCTGGGCCAGCAGCAGACTGACAGCTCACTGCACAAGAACATCGCCTATAAGCCGAACATCGACAAACTCAGCGGAGTCGATACCAAGACCGCCGACGCAGCCGCCGTAGCGCGCCTGCAGGCCATCATGCGGCAGTACTCAAAGTCCGTCACCGAATTTCTGACCACCTTCCTCGCCCCTTACAAAGCCAACTGGCAACTCGACTACGCCAGCTTCCGCCCGCAGGAAGAAGAAGGACGCGACCTGCCTCAGCGGCGCCGCAACGACCTGCTGCACACCGACGCTTTCCCGACACGCCCCACCTACGGCGCGCGCATTCTCCGCTTCTTCAACAACATCCACCCCACGCGCACGCGCGACTGGATCGTCAGCGACCCCTTCGCCGCCATCGTCAAGCAGTTCGCGCCCGCTGAAATCGCGCCGCAAGTCGACACCACTTTCAGCCGCGCCGCGAAGTCCCTCGGCCGCGGCATCGGACTCGGCGCCGCCATTCCCGCTATCAAGCGCAGCCCCTACGACGACTTCATGATGCGCTTCCACAACTTCCTCAAGGAAAACCCCGGCTTCCAGACCAACTGCCCAAAGCATGCCTTCAACTTTCCACCCGGCACCAGCTGGATGGTCTACACCGACACCGTCCCCCATGCCGTCCTCGCCGGACAATATGCGCTGGAACAAACATTCCTAGTCAGCCCCGAAGCGCTGGTCACACCGGAAACCTCACCACTGAAAGTCTTGGAAGAAATAGCAGGCGCATCGCTGGTCTAAGTTAGACTGCAGTGCTGTCATCCTGACCCTAAACGGCAGTGAAGGGGAAGGATCTGCTTTTCTCGCAGCTCTAGTGAAAGCCAGGCCGGTTCTCTCGAATCTTCTCTGAGAACTCAGGATCCTTATCCGCAGCCTTCGCCGCCGGATTGATATAAGCCCGCTTCATCAGTTCATCAAACGGCAACCCATCGCCGGCAAGATTGCCCTCGCGATACTGCTCCGCCGCGCCCTTGCCGTTGAGCAGAATCGTCCAGCTCCGTGGCAGAATCTGCATCGACTTCAGCGCAAAAATCTCTGTCGTGCAATTGCTCGTCGCAGCGTTATACCACTGCGGATGATCATGCAGATTGTTCGTGAACCCTATGTAATCCAGAAAGAGCGATCGCGCAAACGCAGGCGTAGCCGTGGTGTGAAAGAGATAGAGGTCCTCGCCCACGCGATAGTTTGTGCGCAGCCTCACCAGATCGCGCTCATCGCTGACAACAGAGATCAAAGTGAACTGACGAAAGAACCCGCGAATGGCCGAATAGCTCTGCCCCACATGCTTGCGCGCCTCAATCGAAAACGCCACATGCTGCCCACCACCCAGATCGAAGCTGATAATCGTGTGCGCAATCCATGGCGAGCCCCAGTAGTCGACAAACACATCCATGCCGCGAATCTGCCGGAGATCCACCTCGCGCGTCGGCCACGCACAGGTGTAATCGAATTCGGCGCGATAGTCGCAACTGCGCGTGTTGTAGAGAGTGACGTGCTCGCCATTCACCTGACCATACGCAAGGTGCGACACATCCGTCTGCCAGTCGCCATAGTTCGAAGGCCTGAGCGAAAGCCACCATGCAAGCACAATTACAAAGCAGCCTAAGCACGCCAGCACGCGATACCAGAACCGCTTCGGCACCAGCACCGCCGCAACAACTGCAAGCAGATACAGAATCACCCAAGGAAGGCACAGCCACGCAATACGCACGTCGAAACACAGCGCAGCGACGGCCCACACCGTCATCAGCAGCAGAACGAACCAGACAAAACTACGCCAAATTTTTCGGAGAAGACCGATCTCAGCCATGCGCCATCAAAATGATCTTCGATAGTACATGCCGCGAGCGCAGCCGCAAACGAAATACCGCCGCAGCGAATCAGTGCCCGCCCGCAGAGCCTCCGCCCGGCTTGAAATTCTTTGTGAAGAAGACAACTGGAATCCCCGCCAGAGCGATCCACCCCAGCAGATGAAAACAATCGGTGAACCCGAGCAGACTCGCCTGCTGCAGCAACTGATCATAGATGCGTCCACTGGCATGGGTCGCGGCGTCTGCATGTGAAAACCCAAGCCGCTCAAAATTCTTCGTCAGCGAATCGCGCGTTGCATCCACCAGCGGAAGCCCATGCGCTAGCGTGTCGCTCAGCCGTGCCTGGTGCAGATCCATCCGCCGCTCATGGAAGGTTGTGACAAACGCCACGCCGAAACTACCACCCCAGTTGCGCGCCAGGTTCGTCAAGCTCGAAGCTTTGTTGTTCTTCTGCGGCGGCAGATACGAATACGCCATTACACTTACAGGCACGAAGAGGAACGCATAGCCGAATCCCTGCACAACGCGGGCCATCG
>Ga0209139_10000013_pt1 | contig 40848 bp, 29 predicted proteins | sample BogFormECP14_OM3_FD_188246 | JGI IMG/M metagenome (GOLD analysis project Ga0209139, IMG submission 188246) | Bog forest soil microbial communities from Calvert Island, British Columbia, Canada - ECP14_OM3 (SPAdes) (version 2) | ecosystem: Environmental > Aquatic > Freshwater > Wetlands > Bog ...
TCAGGAAGGAAAGCACCGCCAAATGAATTGTCCCCGATGCCACGGTTCGAGAATCCGCCGTTCCAAGCGACACGGAATTCCCGAAAAAACTTTTCTCAGGCTCCTCTTCGTTCGCCCATTCCGCTGCTTGGCCTGCAACCATCGCTTTTTGCATTGGTTCACGAATCCCAGCTCCGGCTCGTCCCGCACCGTCGCCGGGATCCCGTAAGTCTTTTCCTGCAACTCACAGGAGACTGGCGTAGACCCATCCCAAGAAAGAACGGTGCGCTGAAATGAGGTTAAAGACTTGCTAGGGTGAGACCGCCGGCGTTACTTGCCAAACGAAAGGCCGGAACTCGGCGAGCCGTGCAAAATCGCGTTTGTTCGCCGTGAATATGGTAATTCCGCGGCGCGCCGCGCTCATTGCGATTAGGGCATCATTCGTGAGGCGCGATTGGCCGATTTGTTCATAGCCATACTTTGCCGCAAGCTTAGCCAACACCTTGCCGCAGGCGCCCCAGTCGCTAAGGCTCGGGGTGAGAATCCGTCCCGCCTTATCGAAATGACGCTCGAGGCGCTCGATGACGCGAGAGTCGCGAGGCTTCACTCCGGCATAGAGCTCCTCAAGTACAACGGAGCTCAGGCAGAGCGGCACCGAGGGCGCGAATCGCCGGAGTGCGGCCAGCGCGTCGTCACCAGCACGCAATGCGGTGATATAAAGAGAGGTGTCGAAGAGAACCGGACCCATCTACTTTTTCAGCTTGCCAAAGACATCTTTGATCTGAATACCGCTCTGGATAAAACATTCGTTGGCTTCCATGGCCAAGCGGTCGCGCCTGTGTTCATTGATGACCGCATCGAGCGCTCGCTCGATGGTCTCGGTCTCTGTCTTTGCTCTCAACACCCTTTGGGCGTGGCGAATCTTTGCGCTGTCGAGCTGGAAGTGTTTGTGTGAGACGCGGTTTCTGGCGGCACGCATGGGCTGTCTCCGAAAACAGTCTATCAGGCTATGAACATAAATCAAAGAACTATGAACATCAACTGAGCTTTAAGCGGCGAGAGCCTGGGCTATGGAGTTGTGCTAGGAGGACGCAACTCGTAATCGTGCGGCGGCTCCGCGCCTAGCAGGTAGCGCACGAAGTAGTCCCACCGCCTACGCGTCATGTAAAGCGTGGCGCTGCCGTAGCCGTGGTGTTGGTTGGGTAGAAGCAAAAGATCGAAGTCTTTGTTGGCTTTGACCAGTTCATCCACGACTAGCAGCGTGTTATACGGCGGCACGTTGTCGTCCAGTGTTCCGTGCGCCAGCAGGAGGTGACCTTTCAAATTTTTCGCGAGGTGCTGGTTGGCCTGATCGTCGTAGTTGCTCGTTCCGTCCGCGTTCTTTACAAGCAGGCCCTGATACCTCTCGCCCCAGTCATCTTCGTACTCGCGGTTGTCGTGGTTGCCGGATTCCGAGATTCCAACCTTGAAAAAATCGGGGTAACGGAACATAGCGTCAGCTGTGGCAAATCCTCCGCCGGAGTGGCCGTAGATGCCCACGCGATCGATATCAATCCATGAATATTTTTGGGCCAGCTCTTTCATGCCGGCAATCTGGTCGGGCAAAGTATTGTCGCCCATGTTGCCGTAGTAAAAATCGTGGAATTTCTTCGAGCGCAGGGGATTGCCCATTCCTTCGATTTGCACCACGACGAAGCCCAATTCCGCGAGCGCCTGCGTATCGCTGCGCGCCGGCGCGAAACCCCAATACGACACACTTCCGCCCTGCGGTCCTGGATAAATATTGTTGATGATCGGATATTTTTTCGCCGGGTCGAGATTTGTCGGCTTGTACATCAGCCCGTAGATGTCGGTAACGCCGTCACGCGCTTTCACGGTGATCGGCACCGGGGGCTGCCAGCCTGCGGCAAGCAGCCGCGAAATGTCTGTTTTTGCGACCGTCGCGATCAGCTTGCCGGTGTTGTCGCGCACCACGGCCACGCCGGGGACGTCCGGTTTGGAATAGTAATCGGCGAAGTAGCGCCCCGAGGGCGAAATGGTGATTTCGTGATTTCCATCTTCCGGCGTGAGTAAAGTCAGATTCTTGCCGTCGAAGCCGACGCGATACAGATGCGCGAAATAAGGATTCTGGCCTTTCTCGCGTCCAAGCCCGAGAAAATAAAGGACGCGATTGTTTTCATCGATATGCAGCAACTGCGTCACAACCCAGTCGCCCGACGTGATTTGATTTTTCAGATGACCGGTCGCGAGATCGTAAAGATAGAGGTGCCCCCAATCGTCTCGCTCAGAAAACCAAATAATCTCGTTGCTTCCGGGAAGGTAGCGCCAGTTCACTTTGCCCCAGCCGGATTCATATTGCGTCGCCGCCGTTTCTTCCAGGACGTCGCGCACCGCGCCGGTTGCGGCGTCGGCCAAGCTCAGTTGCTCGTGTTTGTGATCCCGGGAGGTGGAAACAAACGCAAGATGCGTTGCGTCGGGGCTCCATTCGACATCGTCCCAATCGCTGCCACGGCACTCGACGTCGTCGCAAAGCGTCGTGCGGTGCTGATCGGGCACACGCTGCAGCCGAACCACTTTTTGTGCGTCCAGATCAATCACCACGCGCTGAATCGTGGTTACCACATCATCGCCAGGAAGCGGATACTTCCACGCCTGTAGTACGGGGTGGCCGACTTTCGTTTCCACCAGATACATTTCGCCGACGCCGCGCTGATCCTGCTGGAACGTCGCGATCTTCTTCGAGTCCGGCGACCAAAGCAGAACGGGCCGGTCGCTGTGAATCCACCCCGCGTTGTCCGTGGCGTAGCCGAAGTCCTTTACGCCGTCGGTCGTAAGCTGCGTCTCTTTCCCGCTCGCTACGTCGCGCACCCACAGGTTGTACTCGCGAATGAACGCAGCGCGTTTGCCATCGGGCGAGAGCTCCTCTGCGGGCCGGTCCGACGTCCCCTTTGCAGGTTTAGGTTCTCCAACACATTTGGTGCCTTCCACGTCGCAGGTCCAACGCCGGCCCTTCACCTGGAATGTGATCGATTTGCCGTCGGGTGAAAAGTCGAAACTCATAAAAGGCAGGTGCGCCGCGTTGTAAGTAGTCCCGGCGGCTGCTGAAAGAGCCGCGGCGATTTTGGCGTGGTCAAAGGCAGGCTGACGGGTCCCATGCACTGCATCAAACACCACGAACTCGTTTCCGTCCGGCCCCGTGTCGCGAAACACAAATCGGTCCTCGGCCAGCCATTTTTCGTGCACGTCGTGAAACACCAGGGGCCGCGTGTTGTAGCCCATGAATTTTTCAGCACGCTTGTAGTCCTCAGCGGTAAAAACGCGCTGTGCACCCCCGGAACTCGGTTGTTGCGCGGCCAACGGAATCGCCGGGCTTATTGCCGCGGCCGAGAGCAACGCAAGTCGAAACAAAGGCAAACCTACGGGTGCTCGAAGTCGCATTCGGTTCCTCGTTGATAACGGGTAAAGCTCGGGCGTCCAAGCCAGGAAAATAAACCACGGGTGGTTGGTCTCGGCCCGCTTGCCGGAGACTCTCGCCAACTTGGACGCGGTAGCATCGCGCCTCTAAGGCCTCGAAGTCAAGCAACTAGCCATCCAGCGGCGAGACGCCAGAATTGCGCGATCGTGCGTGGAAGTTGCAGGGCACGGAGCAAGAAATACGGACGGAATTCATGAGGATGCAAAGGACAGAGGCCTCTGCGAGGAGACTAGTTAACGGTCGGTCCCGCCAAGATTTGTCCGTGGCTTGTTCGAGCGGCTCTGGGAACTTTCGCTCTCTTGCTTCTCGTATTCGGCGAGTTCTTCGTCGCTGTAGGAGTAAGAATCGCGCGAGGCAAACATAGAGGTAGAACGGGCCGCCTGTTTCTTCCTCTTGCGTTCACCGCCAAATTCGTGGCGCACTTGGCGAATCGGCGCCTCGATGGCTTTTATTTCCACGAGCAGATCGCTTATTTTTTCGAGAAAATCGTGCAGATGGAAAGGGCGCGCTGCATAGGGCGCGCGCGCCGATTCGAGCGCGGCGATGTACTGGCTCCCGCCCATCTCCGGCACCACATAAAGGACGCGGATGCGGCCCCCCTCTTCATGGGAGACGCTGGCAAGCTCACGAAGGGTCACGAACATCGGCGTGTCGATGCCTGCGAGTGCCACGTTGGCGATCACCAAAGACCATTCCCCGGACTTAAGGTCCGCCAAGAGGAGCTTGGGGTCCTGCACCAGACGCACGCGCCAACCTTCCGAATCAAGGATTTGGCGCAACGTGCCCTGGTTATTGTCGTCCTCGTCCAGGATCAGGATGCCGACTTGCCGAGGCTGGACGGGTGGAAGGGTCGCCATCAAACGAGTATAGCCTTCGGCGGTCAACCCCAAGGGCGCATGCAAGTGCTTGAAGCGTATCGGGCAATGCAACGGGAATCACTCCTAAAAGGGACCTCGGCGAGTCGCCGAAGACGAGGTGTCCCTACAGATGAGGCGGAGCCTCGGGGACCGGCGGCGTCTTCGTGCCCGACGTTGTCCGGGAAAGGGCGAGAGCAACCGTCCCCGGATTAGTGATATCCGCGATGGTGACAGGCCTGACGAGGACGAAGAGCAGTTTCCCTCGTCCGGTGATGCTCGCCGAAATGGCGGAAGGGCTCTTCGTGTTGATTTTCGCCGGGTCGTACGTCAACGCAAAGGGAATAGGGGACTTAAGCCCGCCGATCGGCACTCTTTCTTCCGCGAGAACGGCCGCAGTATCGTCCGCATCCTTGTTGAGGTCCCTTAGCTGAACGATCAGAACCGCATCGCCGGGCAGCACCGGGTGGCTGCCGAAAGATGCTGTGCCCTTGATCGACCCGGCAGCGGACGCCATCGGCGGGTACGAGGTTTGCAGCTGGCATTGCTCAGCTAACATCTTGGGATGCGCAGGGTCGGCGTTGTCCACCAGAAAGCCCTCGTCGCCCGTGCTCGACCAGACCACGGACCCAGCCGCGTATTTCGTGCCCGAGTCCGACGGGACCTGCTGCAAGTTGTAGGTTTGGTTGTTTAGCGTGAGCCGAACCGCTTTCGTTTCTAAAAGAACGACAATCCTCGCCCCTCCCGCGCAAAGGTACTCGCGCCGCACCAAGGCGAAGCGCAGCGTCGAGCGCGATACCGAACGTGACGGCGGAGGGGTTTGCTCTGTTGGCTGTTGCGACGCTGGAGGAGTGGGTGTTTGGCCAGAAAAGAATAGCCCCGCGCTTGCCGAGGAGCCCAAAGAAACCAGTGGTCCCAGCACGGCGAGAGCAAACGAAACGGCCGATAAGCGCCATACAGTCATGAACATATAACCCGTCTACTGAAAAATCTCGCTAAAAAAAACTTGGCCAGTTATTGGCCAATCACGAAATCGTGTCCCTCTGTGACTTTGATCTGACTGGTACCGTCCCAGAACATCCGATAGACCGTCATGGCTGTGCCGGACGGCTCCCGGCAGGTAAAGAAAATCTGCAACCCGTCGCGCGACCATTCCGCCAAGGAACATGCCAAGTTCGGCGGACTCAGAACCACCCGCCGCTTGGAGGCAATCTCGTAAAGAAAAAAAGCCTGCCCCGGCTGGCCCGCCGATTCCTTCGTGGCCGCCTTCGAGGCAACTCCCGGCAGCGGTTGCGCCAATTCCGAGGAAACGAGCAGCAAGTCTGGATTAAGCGGATGGATGCGCACGGTATTGGCGCTGGACGGCCTGAATTGGTCCCTACCATACAAATCCGTACTAGAAAGAGTTTGCTTCACCGCTCCGTCATCGCCAACCCACGAAAAGGTCTGCAGGTCGTCGCCCAGAAGCGTATGCGCGTCCGCCCAGCCCTGCAGGCTAACCACGTCTTCTGAATAAATGAGCGCTGCTTTTTCGGGGGCGTCCGCTGGCATGCTCCAGAGCTGCCATTTCGCGCCATCAAATTTCCGGAATGCAATGCTGGTATCGTCCGGCGACCAAAACGCCTGCTGGACCGGCCCGTGAAGCAACTCGGTCGACTTCCCGCTCGTCCAGTCGTAAACCGAAATTGTCCGTTCGTCCACCTTTTGGTCGATTGTGAAGAGAAGTTTTTTTCCGTCGTGCGAAAGATCCGGTTGGTAACCCTTCCCTGGTATCGCCCGGGCGACCGTCCCGCGCTTTATGATGAGCTTGCCGCTGGCGCTTAGGAATGCCACCGCCGTCGGCGGCTTGAAGTGGGTAATGGTGGGAGGCGCCGGCTTGTCTTTGTCGTCGTCATCATCGGCAGGCTGATTGTTGATTTTGGGAAAAAGCTCGGTGGCTACCCGCGCACAACCCTCCGCCGATCCAATTTGTGCGTGTTCCATAGAGGCGGTAAAAGCCCATTTGGTCGTCGAAGCCGGATCCGCGCAAGCCTCGCGAGTGATATGGACCGACACAACCGCTCCCGTCTGTGAGTCTTTCGCGTGATAAGTCCAGGCATCGGTGCTGCCTTCGCGAGCCACATCGGCCGGTTCCAAGGGAATCGGTGGATAATTCTTCCGGTCGAGCCGCTCCGGCCCTCTTAGGCCGATCCGTAGGCTCCAGGATTGGTCGTTCCCCTGAACCAACAAGAGGATGGGATAGTGTGTTGATTGGGGGGCAGGGGGTCCAGCCAGAGGCTTCTTAGTCTGGGATGGCTGCGCCGATGGCGGCGGCTTCTGGGCGGATGGCTTAGCACTCTGCGGCGGCGGAGACTGCTGGGGCTGAGGGGTTTGCTGGCCTCCAGCGGGACACGCAGAAGCCAAACAAAACGAGACGAAAGCCGCAAGAAGCGTACACCGTGCCATTGGGGACAGTCGCACGCAGTTCCTCCCGATGATTCAGCATACCCCGCGGGGGGGCGCTGAACAATGCGGACGAACGAGCAGGGTGACCGCAGCGCCCCCTGAGCGTCGGGCCGGGGCTTACTTACGAAGAAAAAGCGAAAAGAACTTGACATAGCGAACAAAAGGCGAAATACTGCTGCCGTGCTTCGAGGTGGGCTATGTCTCCAGTTCTTTCCTCCACGGCTAGGACCATTGGTATCCGACGCCGCCGCGTTCGACAATCCACGGCAACACTCTTTCCTGTTAGCCCCTATGCGACAAGCCCAAAACCAAGGGCCGGCGATTGGCAAGGCAGTCTCCACAATGCCCCCGACAGAAATGTCCCCGGCAATGCGGAAACCGCAGCGATAGCCGGCTTAGGCGGCAGCACTTCGGGTTACACCACGGCGGATTGCCCCCCGCCGACCTCTTTAGAGGCGGTTCCGCGAGGCCTTGAACGCCCTGCGGCAAACCGGACCCAGGACGCTGCCGTACCGCTGGTGGGTATTGCCCGCCTAGCAGCACGCTCTCCCTCCGCGGAGAGCCACCGCAAGTCCTCAGAGCGGCCTGAGTATTTTCTGCTCCCGGTGAAGTCCATCCTGAACCGCTGCGACTCAGCCCGCGTCCCGTTCGACTGGACGATCAATCCCTATCGCGGCTGCGAGTTCGGCTGCGTCTACTGCTATGCCCGTTACACCCACGAATACATGGAACTGGACGGCGACGAATTCGAGCGCAAAATTTTCGTAAAAAAAGACGCCGGTCCTCTCCTGGCGTACGACGTCTCGCACAAGTATTCCTACGCGTCCGAGAGGTCGGGCGGCGAAAAGCCGGAACACATCGCGATCGGCACGGCAACCGATCCGTATCAACCTGCGGAGCGCGAATATGGAGTAACACGCGCTTGCCTCGAAGAATTATCCAAGCGCGAAGGCTTGAACATTTCGGTGATCACAAAATCGAACCAGATCGTCCGCGACATCGACCTGTTCAAGCGCATCGCCGAACGGTCAGAACTTTCTCTCAACATTACGATTACGACGCTGCGCGCCAGGCTAGCGCGATTGCTAGAACCGCGCGCCCCACGGCCCGACTTGAGGGTCGCAGCGGTGCGCCAGCTGCGAGAGGCTGGACTCCGAGTAGGCGTTTCCGCTTCACCGCTGATTCCCGGTATCACGGACCGCGAAGGCGAACTCGAAGCTGTGGCCGAAGCCGTTCATGAAGCAGGCGCGCAGTGGTTCTTTTCCGGCGTACTGTTCCTGATGCCGTCTTCCGCGAAGCAGTTCTTGCCGTTTGTCCGGGAAAAATTCCCCCGTCTTACGAAACAATACGAAGAGTGGTACGCCAAAGAAGCCTACGCGCCAGAGAAATACCGAAAAGCAATCGCCGAACGCGTCGCCGGGCTGAAACAAAAGTACGGCTTCGATTCGCGCCCGAACCGGGACGCGCAGCGGCCGATGCCATGCGCCCAAATGAAGCTCAGCTTGGACGTGGCCGTTCCTGCTGCTCCGTAGCGCGTTTTCAGGGCGCCGCTCTGCCCGAGCCAGGCGATCGCAGTTTGGCTCCCGCCAATATGGGAGCTGGGCGACATGCAATCTGTTGCGGAATTTTAAGGCTTTGACGGCTCCGTGGGCGGCTGCGGCACGGCTGGCGTCGTCGGCCTATAGGTTGGCCTTGCCGGCTGTTGCGTCAGCTTCACTTCTTTCTTCTTTGGTTTCTTCTTCTCTCTGCCTCTTGCATCTCGATTGCCCATCGCTTTGTCCTCTCCACACGGATCTGTGAAACTGAGACTAGTTTACCTGACACGGCGGGCAAATTTCTCCCCCACCGATTCCGCGCCAAACCGCGAACGACGAGTTTCCTGGAAACGCGCTAAACGCCAGTCTCAAGACAGCCGATTAGGTGTGAACCTCGCCGTCATCTCCATTACTCTGCGGTAATAATCCTGTTGCTTCAGCCGCGCTCCCGCCGCCTCGTCAATCACGAACGTGACATCGGGATGCAGCTGCAAACACGAAGCTGTCACGGAAGCGGTAATCGGCCCTTCAATCGCCTCGGCCACGGTTTCCGCTTTGGCCTCGCCCGTTGCCAGCAATAAAATTTTCTTCGCTTCGAGAATCGTGCCAATCCCCATCGTGATCGCGCACTGCGGCATCTCTTCTCCCGGGCCAAAAAACTTCCGGTTATCCTCAATCGTCTCGTTCGTCAAAACTTTCAACCGCGTCCTCGACCCAAAGCTCGAAGTCGGCTCGTTAAATCCGACATGCCCATTCCGTCCGATGCCCAGTATCTGCAGATCGATCCCGCCGGCTTCGCGGATCGCTTGTTCGTACCCGGAGCAATACTCCTCATAATCTCCGCCGATCGTCCCATCGGGAATGTGAATGTTCTGCGGCGCAACATTCACGCGCGCAAAGAAATTCTCCTGCATAAAGCAATGAAAGCTCTGCGGATGTTCGGCCCCGAGTCCCAAATATTCGTCGAGGTTAAATGTCCTCACCTTCGAAAAATCCAGCCCCTGCTCGGCGTGCAGGCGTACCAGTTCCTTGTACATCCCCAACGTGGTGCTCCCGGTAGCCAAGCCCAACGTCACGTTGAGCTTGTTGCGCACCGCGGCGGCAACAATCCGCGCCGCCTCCCCGCTCAACTCTTGATAATTAGCATTTAGCAGTACCAGCATTTCGTCTCGAATTCTCCGCGCCCTCAGCGAACTACGTGTTGATACAGGCCGTTCAGCGTGTTTGGGCCATCCCAACTGCTATATATATCAGTCCGGCGCTATTTAAAAATTGCCTCGAAAAATCCTCGTAAATACGTCTGGGGAGTAAAATCCGACGCGCGCACTTTAGACTTGCGCCTCCAGAGCTATATAGCAGTATACTAGGCCGCTCGAAGCACCACCAGCAGCGCACCGAGCGGAGCAAAACGAAAAATGGCTCTAACCGCCACCGACTGGATCGTCATCGCCGCCTACCTGCTGATGAATCTCCTCATCAGCCTTTACTACCGCCGCCGCTCCTCCGGCAGCACGGAAGAATTTTTCGTCTCCGGCCGCAACGTTTCTTGGTGGCTCGCCGGCACCTCCATGGTGGCTACGACTTTCGCCGCCGACACGCCCCTCCTCGTCACAGGCCTCGTCGCACGCAACGGCATTTCCGGCAACTGGCTCTGGTGGTCGCTCTGCCTCTCTGGCATGATGACCGTCTTTTTCTTCGCGCGCTATTGGCGCCGCTCTGAAATTCTCACCGACGTCGAATTCGTCGAAATCCGTTACAGCGGCAAGCCCGCCGCATTTCTGCGCGGCTTTCGCGCTCTCTATCTCGGCGCGCTAATGAACTGCCTCATCCTCGGCTGGGTCATCAAAGCGATGATCAGCATCACCACCGTTCTTCTCGGTGACGTCATCGCCGAAGGCCGCGTTCTCTCCATTGGCCTCGGAAGCCATGAGTTTTTCCGTTACACGCTTGGCACTCCCGATCACACCGCGCTTCTTATTTGCGTGCTAGTCCTTGTCCCCTTCACCGGCATTTACACATTTATAGGCGGCCTCTGGGGCGTTCTCGTGACCGACCTTTTCCAGTTCGCTTTAAAAATGGCCATGATCATTGTTCTGGCCTGGGTGGCCGTCTCGAAACTCGGTGGCATGACGCTCCTGAAACTCCAGCTGTCGCAAGTCGATGCCGCCACGCGCGCCTCCGGCCAACCCACCTCCAACATTCTCTCCTTCTTCCCGTCTTTCCATCTAGGATGGACGACCGATGCGCTCTGGACTCTCCCCGTTCTAACCTTCGCGCTCTACCTCGCGGTGCAATGGTGGGCTAGTTGGTATCCCGGCGCCGAACCCGGCGGTGGCGGCTACGTCGCACAAAGAATGTTCAGCGCTAAAGACGAAAAAAATTCTCTCGGCGCCACGCTGTGGTTCAATATCGCCCATTACGCCATGCGCTCCTGGCCCTGGATCGTCACCGGTCTGGTCGCCGTAGCCGTTTACTCCCAACACGGTGGTCTCCATCCCAGCGCCGAATTCGCCGCCAACCCGGAAAAAGGCTACGTCATGGTCATGCGCGATTATCTGCCGCCCGCGTTGCGCGGCCTCATGATCGCCGCGTTCCTCGCCGCCTTCATGTCGACAGTTGGCACGCAGCTCAACTGGGGCACCTCGTATCTCATCAACGATTTCTACCGCCGTTTTCTAGCCAGGCACCGCAGCGAAAAGCACTACGTCTTCGTCAGCAAAATTTTCATCGTGCTGCTCGTCATTCTCAGCGGCTACACCGCTGCACACATCGCCTCCATCCAATCCGCATGGCAACTCCTCCTGGGCATGGGTGCGGGCACCGGCGGCGTTCTCCTGCTCCGCTGGTACTGGTGGCGCATCAATGCATGGAGCGAAATCTCCTCGATGATCGCCGCCTTCATCGTCTCCATCTCCCTAACGCAAGTTCATTTCTCCGGCAATGACTCCGTCGTCTTCGCGAAAACGGCCATGATCACCGCCGGAGCCACCACGCTAGTGTGGATCGTAGCCACACTCTTGACTCCCGCCGAATCGGAAGCGCTTCTTCTCAGTTTCTACCGACGCGTCCGCCCCACCATCCACGGCTGGAAACACATCGCCGCTCTCGCGCCAGACATCCAGCCTGTCCGAGATCTCTCTTCAAACACTTTCGATTGGATCATGGGCTGTGCGTTGATCTACTGCACCATGTTCGGCATCGGCGAAATAGTCCTCCAGGAATGGCTTCCTGGCATAGTCCTATTGATCGTCGCCGCCCTCTGCGGCTACTTCATCTACTGGAGCCTCAGCCGCCGCGGCTGGGCGACCCTTTCCGGCGCCGATCTCGCGGTGACGCCCGTGGCCGCCACAACCATCAAGCCAAAACTCGATCACTAACGCACTGTCGCCGGGACGCTTGTAGGGCGCGGGTTGCCGCGCCTCTCTCCCTGCCCTTAACTTAGGTCTTTGCTCGCTTCCTACTGTATCTACCCGACGCAAATGTCCTCGGCGTAGTGCTACACTCCACAACAATCAAGCATCCCAAATCTCGAGGAGCCTCATGCCGCCCAGCACCGTAACCGCACAAAATCCCCGCGCCAACTCCACTACTCTAGGCGTCCTCTGGCTCATTTACGGAATCCTCCGCCTGGTAGCAGCAATCCTCATGCTCCTCTTCACCCCAACCGCGACAGTCATGTTCGGCGCCCTCCTAACTCGTGTCCCCGACCCTTACACGCTGATGACCACATTCCACATCTTGTACGTCGCCGCCATAATCGTCACGCTGCACTCTGGCCTTTTCGCCCTTATGGCTGGAACAGCCATCGTCTCCGCAAAGCCGGTCGCGCGCTCCTTCTCCCTGATCGCCGCTTTCCTCTCGCTCCACGACCTGCCGCTGGGCACAACTCTAGGCATCTATACCCTGATTGTCTTCCTCCCGTGAAACTCAGCTCAGTTCGGCTCAGCTAGAAGCACAATTTTGAATCTAAACTCGCAGACGCAAGACCGGCGCATGCCGAATTCTGTGCCTCCGCCCCGTCCTTTGTCTTCACCGCTTGCCAACGATCGGTCGCGATCTTTTCACTTAATACTCACTTCGAAGGTTTGGCGTTTTTTGGTCTCTCAAATTGTGCCGAGCGCACGATTCCCGCGCCCTCTTTCACCACGATCAATTGATTGGGCTTCACGTCCTTCAAAGTGTCGACCGTGCCACTCGGCCAGCGAATTTCCAGCAACTCGACCTTCTCGGCCTTGCCGATCCCGAAGTGCACGCGCAAGTCATTCTGCGAAATGTAGCTGCCGCCGCTGCGCACTTCATCAATCTGCTGGTGCGGCTTCGTTTCTCCAGGAGGGCGCGTTACGCAGCGCAAACGCGCGCCGATTCCGCTGCGGTTCGATTTTGTGCCCATCGTTTTTATCTTCAGCCAATTGTGTTCAAGCCGGGAATCGCAGCGCAACAATTGTGGAAAGTCGTTGACCGTGTTCACCACCACGTCGATGTCGCCATCGTTGTCAAAATCGCCGAATGCCGCGCCGCGCGAAGCGACCGGCGCCATGATGCCTGGGCCGCCCTGCGCAGACACATCTTCAAAATGGCCATTGCGCAAATTGCGGTACAGAATTTTCTGCTGCGCATATCCCGCTTCCGTGCGCAATTGCTCGACTTCGGGATACACGTGGCCGTTGCAGATTAAAATGTCGGGCCAACCGTCATTGTCCATGTCGAAAAAGCCGCAACCCCATCCGAGGTATTGCGTGTGCTTGCCGAGGCCGGAGGAAAACGTGGCGTCCTCGAAATTTCCGCCGCCAATGTTGTGGTACAGAGACGGCGTGTCGCCGGCGAAATTTGTTTTGACGATGTCGAGGTTGCCATCGAGATCGTAGTCCGCGGCGGAAACGCCCATGCCCGCTTGCGGCTTGCCGTCCGCGCTCAGGGCGCAGCCGGCTTCCATAGCGACGTCGGAGAACGTGCCGTTTTTCTTGTTTTCATACAGCGCACTGGCTGTCGAATCGTTCGCGACGTAAATGTCGGGCCAGCCGTCGTTGTTAAAATCGGCGGTGAGCACGCCGAGGCCGTAGGTTCCGTTGGCCTGCAGAATTCCGGAGCGCTCGGAAACGTCGGTGAACGTGCCGTCGCCGTTGTTGTGAAACAAAACATTTTTTCCGCCGAGCAGTCCCGGCGGGCCGCACGCGACGAGCACTCCTTTGTAGTTGCAGGGGCCGGATTCGGGCAGCGGCGCGGTGGCTAAGTCCATGTCGATGTAGTTTGCGACAAAAAGATCAAGGTGGCCGTCGCGATCGTAATCAAGGAAGGCGCAGCCGGTGTTCCAGCGTTTGCCGCTCGTGCCGACGCCAGCTTTTTCGGTGACGTCGGTAAACGTCCCGTTTCCGTTGTTATGGTACAGAACATTTTTGCCGAACGACGTGACGTAAATATCTTCGACGCCGTCGTTGTCGTAATCGCCGACGCACACGCCTTGTCCCCATCCGTAGTGGAGGATGCCGGACTTCGCGGTGACGTCAGTAAAAGTGCCGTCGCGATTGTTCTTGAAGAGGTGCGAAAACGGTTCCTGGCCTTTGGGAAAACCTTCCAAGCGCCAGCCGTTCACCAGAAAAATGTCTAGCCAGTCGTCGTTATCGTAATCGTAGAAGGCGACACCGCAGCCCGTTGTTTCGAGCAGGTATTTATTTTTGTGCTCGCCGCCGAAAATGGTTTTGGCGTTAAGGCCGGATTCGCGGGCTACATTTACGAAGCTGACGCCGATCTGTTTCGGCGGAGGAGGATATGGAGTTGTAGCGGCTGCGTTAGTTTGATTCGCATTGGCCGATGTGGCTTGCGTTGAATTGGTCGCGAGAGGGCGAGCCAGGGCGAGAACTTTTTCTAGTGGCAGGACTAGCGCGGAGCGGCTCAGGGATTTGAGGAACGTGCGACGTGAGGAAGACAAATGGAATGATACCTTCCCGGGTTTGGCTCGTGCTAAGATTTGCCGCTATTCGGTATTGTACGGCCAAATGGCGATGCAAACCGAGGAGCGCGGGAGAATCCAAAGGTGCTCCCGGCTGCGGATCTTCCCACCGTGATTGAAAGAAAAGGCAAAATTCGTATGATGCGACGCGTTCGTGCGGGTTTTATTGGTATGGCTCTGTTTGTTTGTTCGGAATTTGGCAGCGCAGTTTCGCAAGAACCAACTGCGGTGCAGAAGCCAGCTGTCGCGCCAGGAGCCAAAAGCGCGCAACAGGCGAAGCCTGCGCGAGAGCCAGCAAAGCCTACGGAGTCCGCAGTGCCAAGCGAGCCAAGGCGAGCGTTGGAACTCACGCGGGCGATTCGACCATGGGAATTTCTTTCGGCGACGGGAATGCGGGCGGGGCTGCTGGGGAACGAGGCGGGGCGGATGGAGGCGTGGGTCTATCCGCTGAAAATATTCCGCGATCTTCATTTGAAATTCCACGTGGATGGGCAGACGCTTGCGGCGGATTCGTTGGCGCGAACTTTGATTACGAGGTCGGAATCGAGCACGATCGTTTACACGGGCGATACATTTTCGGTGCGTGAGACTTTTTTTGTGCCCGTGAAAGAACCGGGGGCCGTCATTTTGCTGGAAGTGGAGACGGAGAGTCCGCTGGAAATTGAGGCGGTGTTTCACCGGGATTTTCAGTTGGAATGGCCTGCGGCGTTGGGGGCTACCTACATAGGATGGGACGCCAGTTTAAAGGCGTTTGCGTTTGGCGAAGAGCAGAGGAAATTTGCGGCGATTGTGGGCTCGCCCGGCGCGGAATTCGGGGAAGAAGAGTTTCAGACGAATTACTCGGAGTCGCAGGAAAATTCGTTTCGGCTCGGCACGGTGGCCAAAGGCAAGACGACGCAAGCTATTGTGATTGCCGGGTCGATGACGGGCCGTGCCGACGCGGAGAGCGCGTACAGGAAGCTTACTTCCGGTTACGCCGACATGATGCGGGAGTCGGCGGAGTATTACCGCAACTATCTCAACCAGACAGTAAGCGTGGAGTTGCCCGACGAACAGTTGCAGAGGGCATACGACTGGGCGCGCGTGAGTGTTCTGCAGGGAATGGTAACGAATCCATTTCTTGGGACGGGATTAGTCGCGGGTTACAGAACGTCGGGGGAGAGCCAGCGGCCGGGGTTCGCGTGGTATTTTGGGCGCGATTCGTTCTGGACTTCGCTGGCCTTGAATGCGGCGGGAGATTTCGCGAATACTAAAACGGCTTTGGAGTTCGTGAGCAAGTTTCAGCGGGCGGACGGAAAGATTCCGCACGAGATTTCGCAGGGCGCGAATTTCGTGGACTGGTTCAAGGGTTATCCGTATCCGTTTGCGTCGGCAGATGCGACGCCACTGTACGTCATCGCGGTGAACGATTACGTGGTGAACAGCGGCGATACGGCTTTTGCGAAAGAGAAGTGGGCAAGTTTATGGAAGGCGTATCAGTTTTTGAAGTCGACCTACGATCCGCGGGGGCTTCCGCAGAATTTTGGGATCGGGCATGGCTGGGTGGAAGGCGGGCCGCTGCTTCCGGTGAAGAGCGAGTTCTACCAGAGTGGCTTAGGGGCGGAGGCGTTGCGGGCACTGGCAAATCTGGCCCGGTTTGGGGGGCAGGCGGACGCGGTCGGGGTGCTGGAGAGCGAATTCGCGAAGCAGTGGCCGCTGGTGAACGACAGCTTTTGGATCGCGGACAAAAAGCGGTTCGCGTTTGCCTTGGATAAGAACGACAAACAAGTGGATGAGCCGACGGTGCTGTCTACGGTGCCTATGTGGTTTGGGCTGCCTCAGGAGGCGGCAGCTATTTCCACGATTCAGCAGTTGGCGGACGCGGACCAGCAAACGGATTGGGGAATGCGGATTATCTCCAATCGATCGGCGGTTTACAGCGGCGGCGGGTATCACTACGGATCGGTGTGGCCGCTGTTTACCGGGTGGGCTTCGGTGGCTGAGTATCGCTATCACCAGGAATTTCCGGCTTATGAAAATTTGCGAGCTAATGCGCTGCTGGCGTTGGATGGCTCGCTGGGGCATGTGACGGAGGTGCTTTCCGGGGATTACTATCAGCCGCTGTCGACGAGTTCGCCGCACCAGATCTGGTCGGCGGCGATGGTGGTTAGCCCTTTGCTGAAGGGAATGTTTGGGTTGGAGAAGGACGCGACGAAGAGGATGTTGAAGTTTGTGCCGCATGTGCCGGCGGACTGGACAAGCTTTAAGATTAACGATGTGCGCCTGGGCGACAGTGTGGTGAGTTTGAGTTATGACAAGAGCTTGAGCGAAATCACGTTGGAAGTGACGCGGACGGGCGGAGAATGCGCGCTGGATTTTGAACCGTCGATCGCAAACTCGGCACTTGTAGGACGCGTGGAAGTGAATGAGAAGGTCCAGAGTTTCGACCAGCAGATTTCCGCCGAGCACCGGCACCTGAGAATTCAATTGCCGTTGAAGGAAGGGAAGAACGTCATACGCATTCCGGTGGTGAACGATTTTGGGTTGTCGTATGCGTTCCGGTTGCCTGAGCTTGGCGACTCGAGTTCGGATTTGCGGATTATTTCGGAGGAGCTGGGAGACGTGACGTCGCCGATGGATCTGGAAGTTTCGGGACGGGCAGGGGCGACGTATGACATGGCGGTTTGGAATCCCGCGCTGATTGAGTCGGTGGAGGGGGCGGAATTGGTGAAGGCCGCGGGAGGTGGCGCGAAGTTGCGGATTCATTTTGTGGGGAAAGAAGGCGGAGAATACACGCGCCAGCGGGTTTTGATTCACTTGCGGGCGGCGAAGAGCCCGCGAACAAGAAAGCGATGAAGTAGCAGGCCGGGACGACATCGGCAGCAAGACGAGGACAAGAGACTTTACGCAGAGGACGCTGAGAACGCAGAGGGCGCAGAGAAGAGGGCAAACGATGAAGTCCAAAATTTTAGCGGTGGTTTTGGCGATTTTTGCAGTTGAGGCGGGATTAGGAATTTGTGCTGGTGGCGCTGGCGCGCAGACAAAGGGTGGGGCTGCGGAGGGGCATGCCTGGTGGCAGCATGCGGTGTTTTATGAGATTTATCCGCGGAGTTTTGTGGATAGCAACAATGATGGCGTGGGGGATTTAAAGGGCATCACGTCAAAATTGGATTACTTGAAAGAGCTCGGAGTGAATGCGATTTGGATTACGCCTTGTTTCCCTTCGCCGCAGGTGGATTTTGGATATGACGTTTCGGATTATGAGGCGATCGATCCGATGTACGGGACGATGGCGGATTTTGACCAGTTGGTGGCGGAGGGGAAGAAGCGGGATATTCGCGTGATTCTGGATTTTGTGGTGAATCACACTTCGGACCAGCATAAGTGGTTCATTGATTCGCGGTCGTCGCGAACTTCGGCGCATCGCGATTGGTACATCTGGCGCGACGGCAAGGGGCCCGGAGAGCCGCCGAATAATTGGCTTTCTACGTTTGGGACGGCGGCGTGGACGCTGGATGCGAAGACCGGTCAATATTATTACCACTATTTTTATCCGCAGCAGCCGGATTTGAACTGGCGGAATCCCGCGGTGGAAAAGGCGATGCTGGATGTTACGCGGTTTTGGTACAAGCGCGGGGTGGCGGGATTTCGTTTGGATGCAGTGGATACGCTCTATGAGGACCCCAACCTTACGGACAATCCGGTGACGGCGGGGACGGATAAGTTTGGCCGGCCGAACATGGAAGAGATCCACAACAAGAAATTGCCGGAAGTGCATGACGCGATGCGGAAGCTGCGGGCAACCGCGGATGAATATGGATCGGTTTTGATTGGAGAGACTTGGACTTCAAACGTGAACCAGTTGAAGGATTACTACGGCGCGAACAACGACGAATTGCAGATGCCGATGGATTTGATGATGTCGGGATTTAAGGGGCTATCGGCGGAGGAGTATCGAAAACATATTGCGGCGGTGAATGCGGCGGGGCACTGGCCCGTCTATGTGATTACGAATCACGACATCGTGCGGTCCTACACGCGCTACGGCGATGGGATTCACAACGACGACATTGCGAAAATGATGGCGGCGCTTTATTTGACTCTGCGCGGATCAGCGATCATGTATTACGGCGAAGAGATTGGAATGGAGAACAACGATTCCAAGAGCAAGGACGATGTGCAAGATCCGATCGGAAGACTTGGCTGGCCTGTCGAGAAGGGCCGTGACGGAGAACGCACGCCGATGCAATGGAATCACGAGGCCAATGCGGGCTTCAGCGTGGCGAAGCCGTGGTTGCCGGTGCCCGCCAGCGCCAGTACACATAATGTGGCGGACGAAGCGAAGAATCCCGATTCGGTTCTCAGTTTTTACAAGAAGGTGCTGGCGCTGCGGCATTCGGAGCCGGCGCTCCTGGACGGGGATTATGTTTCGGTGAACGAGGATAACCCAAACGTGTTGACGTACCTCCGGCGGATTAAGGGCGAGGCAATACTGGTGATTCTGAATATGTCAGCGGTGGAGCAGAAGGTGCCGTTCGATCTTTCGGCGACGGGATTTCGGGAGCCGAAGCTGGAAGTTTTGCTGACGAGTTTTCACAAACAAGTGAAGGGATCCTTTGCGTTGATGCCGATGGAGCCTTATTCGGCCTTTATTGCGAAGATCAAGCAGTAAAGGAACGTGAATCCGCCTGCGCTCGGACCGCGAAGCTGCTCATCGAGAACGTCAACGAATAGGTGGCGAGAAATCGGTTAACGTGAGAAACGTGGAGTCTATTTTTTCCACGATTTTGCCGTTGGCTTCGGATTTGTCGCGGACGGATTGCCATTCGGGGTCGTCGCTGAAGGCTTTCCAGTTGGCGGTGGCGCCTTCGCGGCTGGGGTGCGCGATGATGTAGAAGAGCGTCTTGCCTTTGAGCGGGTCGTCGGTGGGGAGCCAGTAGGCGATATTTTTGATGCCGTGTTTTTCGAAGAGCTTCATGGTGTGTTCGCGGAAGCGGCGGAGGAGATCGTCGAGCTTGCCTTCGTAGGTGTGGTAGACGCGAAGCTCGTAGACGGTGGTGGAGGATTGGGCTTCGGCGGAATCGGCCAAAGCGGTTGGGAGGAGTGCTGCAACGGGTAGCGATTGGAGTAGTGCGCGACGGTCCATGGACTGAAGTGTAGCAGAGGTTTGTGGAATGCGAAGAGCGAGGTCCGTTTGCATTGGTCTCCTCCTTTCAAACGGTCAAAGACACAAGTTCTTGCCGGCTGACCATTCCAAAAGCGAGAGCAGGGCTCCCGCACTTCAAATTATGACGCTGCGCCGTTTGCGGAATTGTTGTTGGCGTGATGCGGGGAGCGTAGCATCTAGGTGCCTTGGAGAGGTGGGTCGAAGTGACTGTTGCGCCTGGAGAAGCGTTCGGAACGATTACGATTCGGCGGAAGTCGCCGGATGATGCGCAGCAGCGGCAAATTATTGTGAAGGTCGATGGCGAGATTGTCGGCGAGTTGTTTTATGGGGATACGATTTCGGTGACGGTGAGTGTGGGGCATCACCGTTTGCGTGTGGATAATACGTGGAACTGGAAGACGCAGGAGCTGGATGTTGCGAATGGGGACCACTTGAAGTTTCAAGCGATGAATCGGTTGGGGCGGTTTAGCTGGTTCTTGGTGAGCACGTTTGGGGCGGGGCCGATTTACGTGTCGATTGCGCGGGAGGAGTAAGGGGCAGATTGCGATTGCAATGAGGCGGCGATGCGAGTAGTAAGAGTTCGGTTTGCCCAGCGAGACTGCAAGGGGGATGGAGAGCATGTCACACAAGATTGCAATGAGGTTAGCAGTGGCGGCGATGATTCTGCTTTGCGGGCTGCCGATCGCGAAGGCGCAGACGCAACCAGCAGCAGCACCGGCACAAGCTCCTCTTCCGTATGGAGCGGCCATCAGCCTGGAAAATGCCAAGAAGGCGGCCGCACCGGCGATAGCGGAAGCGGAAAAGAATCACTGGACCATGGCGGTGGCGATCGTCGATACCAGTGGGAACCTGGTTTACTACGAGAAAATGGACAACACGCAATTAGGAAGCGCGAATGTGGCGGTCGATAAAGCGCGGACGGCGGCGGCCTTCAAGCGGCCGACGAAAGCGTTTCAGGATGTGCTGGCGGCGGGCGGCGACGGGCTGCGCGTTGTAACTTTGAAGGGAGTGACGGCCGTGGAGGGCGGAATTCCGCTGGTGATGGACGGAAAAATTGTGGGAGCGATCGGTGTCTCTGGCGGAGCAAGCTCGCAAGATGGGCAGTGCGCGAAAGTGGGCGCGGACGTTTTGAAGTAGCAGGCGAGTGGACGAGATTCAGCTGCTGGACTTCCTTTCGGCGAGAGCGATGGCTTCTTCGACCACCTTATTGAGGCGGCGAGCGCGCGAGTCGGGCGAGCGGTAGTAGAAGATGGCAATCAGAAGGCCGCGGCGGTGGGAAGGGGACATGAGGTTCCAGCCTTCGAGGGCGCGGGGATCGCGTGTGAAGGCAAGCTTAATGGCCGGCGGGAGTTCACGCTCGGCTTCCATGGTCGAGAGCAGCTGCTCGGCGACTTGTTCGGCGCGGCGGACGCGCGAGGCGGCGCTTTTGGGTTGTGTGATCCAGTCAGCGAGCCACTTGCGAATCGAATAATTCAGCGATTCGAACCATTTTTTGAATGTCTTGTCTTCGGCGAGGATGCGTTTCATCTCGGCGGGGATGGCGACGACGCGCTCTTCCAGGTCCGGTTCGAGCCAAAATTCTGCGGTAAAGCCTTCGATGGCGCCTGCGCCTTCCTGCATTTTCTTGTTTACGAGCAAAAAATGTTCGCCTTTGCGCGTGGGGAAAAGCGACGTGCGGAAAGGGAAGCCGTTAATTTCACCGCGGATTTTGAGACGGCCGCGGCTGCCCCAAACTTTGTGAACCTTGAACGGAATCCAAACGACAACCCAGCCGAGATTCGAGCGCAGTCGTTCGAGAGTAGCTCGAAAGCTTTTCCTTACAGGCCTATTTTTTTCAATGTTGGGCATCTGATCCGCAATCGCTTGCACGAGTAGCGAGCGGATTTTACTACGGCGTACGAAAAATAAGCTGGTAGCGCGATTAGAAGTTTTCGAGGAGCCATGCGTTGGAGCTGCAACTTGCTTCCCAGATGGCGATGTGGCGGCCGTCGGGAGACGGGATGGCCCAGCCCAGATCCTTTTCGGATTCCTGGAGGACGGATCGGGCGTTTCCATGGAGGTCAACGTTTAAGAGCACTTGCGCGCCGGCCGGACTCGCAGCACGGACCCACAGGCCGCGGCCGTCCGCGGCCCAATCGATGTAAGTAATCCCAGACCAGGTACGCAAAGCGATCGTGCGCTCCGTTCCTCCAGCGACGGGAAGGAGGCGGATGTTGGCCTGCTCCGGGTCGCGATGCTTCTTGGATAGAGCCAGCGTGGAGCCATCGGGGGAAAGTGTCCAGTTGTACGAATACCATTCCGAATCTTCGATTCTGGTCAGCTCGGTTTCCTTGGCGGTGATGGGGTCGAAGGTAATGAACACTAGTCCGTTCGGAGAAACTTTGCTGAGCAGGCAGAGTGTGGAAGGGGCGCGCGCGCATTGAACGTTGCTGATGCCGAGCTCCGCCAGCACTAGCTGAGGGGTTCCGCCGGAGAGCGGGGCGCGCATCAGGCGAGTGCGGCGATCCTTATCGTTTGGCTCGGGACGCAGAAAATAGAGAAGCTGCGAGCCATCGGAATTCAAGCGAGCGCCCTGGATGTCATCGTTTCCGCCGACAACCAGGTCGGGAGCTGGCTGATCGATGGCTTGTTTGAAAATCCGGAACGTGCCATCGCGATCCGAAGTGAAAATCACAGACTTGCTATCCGGCGTCCAGGCGTAGGGAATATTCTTGCGTTCGCCGAGGCTGAGGAGATGAGGAGCGCCCAGGCCGCCGCCTGTTTCCACGTCCGCAACATAGATATCGGGGGCTCCGGCGCCACGCAAATAAAGCAAGTGACGGCCGTCGGCCGAGACGGTTGCGCTCATCTTGGTGTCGGGGCCGTCCGTCAGGCGCTGGGGCTGGCCCCAGGACTGGCTGCCGTGGGAGTCCATCTTGACGGCCCATAGGTTGGAGTCGTTCTGAGCGGGAGGCGGTTCTGCCAGGGAATAGATCAGGCGTCCATCGGAGGCCCAGGCAAGCGAGGGACGGAGACGTGAACTCGTGAGAATGTAGTTGGTCTTACCAGTGAGTGGGTCGCAAATCCCGAGAGAGGCGTCGGGTTCTTCCCAGCCGTGGGTATATATCGATCGGACGAAAGCGATGCGGCGGTTGTCGGGAGACCAGGCGACAGACTCAAAATTGTCACCGGGCTGACCGAGAATCTTGTGCGCGCTCTCGCCTTCGGACTGCATCTGCCAAATTTCTTCACGGCCGTATTCACCGCGAAGGAAAACAATTTGCGAGCCATCGGGTGAGACCGCACCGTGATCGGCGTTGTCGATGAGCTTTCGCGGGGAGCCACCGAAGACGGAAGCGCTCCAAAGGCTGGGTTTCTCAGAGGCAGACCAATTGCGAGCGACGAGAATATGGCTGCCGTCGGGGAACCAAGTCACATAGCCCGCCTTGAGCGTGGGCGGCAGGGTGATGGGGTGCGTTTCACCCGTACCAACCACGCGGAGAAAGAGGCCCGAGCGGTCGGCAAACGCCAAGTACTTGCCATCGGGCGAGATCGCGCCGCTGAGTACGGGGTCGTTCTCGGGATTGCCGGTCAAGCGGCTCTCCGCGAAGCGAACAGCGGCGGCGGAACGGTGACCCGCGTGCCATCCGGTAACGATTCCAAACAGAAGAACCGCGGCAATGGCCAAGCCAAGGGGCCAGCGGCGGCTGCGCGTTGGCGCGATTGGGGCCGGTGGGTTTGTTGGCGCCGCTGAGGCCTCTCTGCGAGGGTGATTTACCGGTGCGAGGAAGCGATAGCCTCGACGAGCGAGCGTCTCCACGAAGCGAGGGTTTTCGGCGGAATCGCCCAGCGCATCTCTAAGTCGTTTGATTGCAGCGTTCAGGCCGTGGTCGAAATCGACAAAAGTGTCTGCGGGCCAGAGGTGAGAATGCAGCTCTTCGCGCGTGACCAGCTGGCCGGCGCGCTCGAGCAGGAAGGCCAAAACCTGGAAGGGTTGGTCCTGTAGCCGGACTCTGGAGCCGTTGCGGCGGAGTTCGCCGGCGCGGAGGTCAGCTTCAAAAATGCCGAATTGGACTAGGGAGGGTGCTTCAGTCTCTGACATAAAGTGTCACCGGAAGCAGAACAGCTAGTAAGAATCGCTCCTATAGTAAATACGGTCGAATTAAGAAGATGTTTCCGGCATTCGGTCCGTCACTTGAGCCCATATCTGTTTGACGAAGAAGAGGTTAATTCGTCACGGAGAGGTGGGACCGAGGTCATTGCGCGACCATTGAGGTACCTGGAAGCGGGCCACATGTTTGGCCTCACCGTGGAGGTGAGGCCGTGAAAAGAGGAATCTGGAGATCTTGCATTTTGCTAGGGTTGTTTGTCTGCTTCCGAACTCTTCCGCTGAGGGCAACGGAAGTCTCTTCGGACTCTTTAGTAACCGTCGCCGTTCATAACGATGCGGGAGTGCCTGCCGGGACTCTGATCGAGGCCGAGCAAACGGCGAGAGCGATCTTTAAACGGGCAGGAGTCGACGTGACCTTGATTAATTGCCGTGCGCCGGCTACAGGCATGCAAATCGGTTCGACATGTCGGACGACAGAGTTCCCAAGGCACCTGCAGATGCGCATCGTACGGCGCTCACTGAACTTGAGGGAATCGGTTTTCGGAGTTTCCTTCCTGGACGATGACGGCAATGGGTGTTACAGCGACGTTTTCTTAGAGCCTGCGCAGGAATTGCATGAGAGGCTTCACATAAGTTTGGCTACCCTGCTGGGAAATGTGGTGGCCCACGAGATTGCACATCTATTGCTAGGCACGAATGGGCATTCGGCCAGAGGAATCATGCGGGCGCATTGGCAGGACGAGGATCTGGCACAGGCAAGCAGAGGCGAGCTGCTTTTTACCGGAGCGCAAGGGCGAACAATGAGAGAGAAAGTCTTTGGCAGTTTGTGTCGAGCGCACAGGATTACTGCCGCAGCGGCGCCAGGCACAGACTGACCGGCTAATTTTTCTTCGCGACGTCTGGGACTGGCGTGCCCGAGCCTTCTTTGATGGTGTGGATTTTATCGACGGCGAGATTGTCAAAACTTTCGACGAGGCCGCTGGGCCAGCGGATTTGCACGGAATCGAGTTTGGTGGCGGAGCCGAGGCCGAAGTGGACGCGCATGTCGTTGTTGGAATCGTAGCTGGAGCCGCTGCGGACTTCGTCGACGAAGAGGCGTTTGCCGGTTTTCAGGGTGATGCGGGCTCCGAGGGCGTCGCGACTGGAAGCAAAGGAAGTAGATGAGGCATAGGAAGTAAAGGATTGGGAGTGCAGTTGGGATGGGTCCGGCTTTGACACGGACGAGCGTTGTTTTTGCGAGAGGGTGGGGAATGCGCCTATGAGATGGAAGGCGATCCAGTGGTTGTTGTTGCGAACGTCGTTGACGAGGAGGCTGGGTGGGGCGTTCATGTTGCTGATAACGGCGGAGAGGCGGCCGTCGTTCCAGAGGTCGCCGATGGCGAGGCCGCGGGAGGAGTTGGGAGTGGTGATGCCGGGGCCGGCGTCGGCGGAGATGTCTGTGAAGGTGGCGTTGCCGTTGTTGTGATAAAGGATGCGGGGTTCTTTGAAGGTGCTGCCGAGATGCTGGCTGTCGACTTCGGGGTAGACGTGGCCGTTGACGAGGAGGAGATCGGGCCAGCCGTCGTTGTCGAAGTCGAAGAACATCGTTCCCCAGCCCAGATATTTTGTGTTGAGGCCGAGACCGGCCAGGTAGGTTACGTCATCGAAGGTGCCGTTGCCGTTGTTACGATAGAGAGTTGCGGTGTCGTCAGAGAAATTGGTTTTGAAAATGTCGAGATGGCCGTCGCCATTGTAGTCAGCGATAGTTGAGCCCATGCCGGCTTGCGCGCGGCCGTCTTCGTTGAAGGCGGCGCCGGCGGTGATGGCGACGTCGGTGAAGGTGCCATCGCGATTGTTGTGATAGAGAATGCTGGCGGTGCTGTCGTCGGCGACGAAGATGTCGGGCCAGCCGTCTTCGTCGTAGTCGAGAGTGGAGACGCTGAGGGAATAGTAGCCGTCGGCTTTATCGATGTGGGCTTTTGTGGTGACGTCTTCGAAGGTGCCGTCGCCGCGATTGTGATAGAGAATATTTTTTGCCGCGGGAAGGCCTTGCGGGCCGCACATTACGGGAACGCCTTTCCAGACGCAGGACGCGCGGTCTCCGGGGGCGGGCGCAGTGGAGAGATCGAAGTCGACATAATTGGCGACCATCAGGTCGAGATGGCCGTCGCGGTCGTAGTCGACGAAGGCGCAGCCGTTGCCCCAGGCTTTGCCGGAGCCGCCGACGCCTGCTTTTTCGCTGACGTCGGTGAACGTGCCATCGCCGTTGTTGTGATAGAGGACGTTTTTTCCGTAGTAGGTGACGTAGAGATCTTCCCAGCCATCGTTGTCGTAATCGCCGACGCAAACTCCCTGGCCCCATCCGGTGTGAGTGAGGCCTACTTTTTGGGTGACGTCGGTGAACGTGCCGTCGTGATTGTTGTGATAGAGATGGCTGGTCTGCGCTTTTCCATGTGCGGCATCGAGAGTGGTGCCGTTGACGATGAAAATATCCGGCCAGCCATCGTTGTCGTAGTCGAAGATAGCGACGCCGGTGCCGGTGGTTTCGATGATGTACTTTTTACTGTCGACGCCGCCGAAAACCACGGGATCGGCGAGGCCGGCCTTTTGGGCGATGTCGGTGAAATGAGCGAGGGGTTTAGGATTGGTTTTGGAGATTTGATTTGCGCTGACCAGAAAAGAAAAGGGCACAACAGGACTAAGCGCGAGCCACAGCCAAGAGAGCTTGAAACGGCGCGGCGAACGATGAGTCGGACCGGAAATCATGAACTCTTGGCATACTAAGGTGCGGCCAAAGTGGGGTCAAGGTGAGGCAATCGCGTGGGCGTTAGCTGGCAAAATGAGATTAGATTTTCAGAGCGGGCAGGACGGGGATTTTTCTTTGGAGCTTTTTACGAAACTTGAAGTGCATTCCCTTGGATATGAACACGCGTTGCGCATTTTTGGGCGAATTGGCGTGCTCGCGGTGACGCTTGCCTTAGTTTGCGCGAGCGGACGCGCTCAAACCGAGAACTCCAAGGCGAGTACGGATGCTGCCGCGGCGAATGCGGCTTACAGCGAGGGAATGCTGGCGTTGCAACGGCAGGATTTGAGCGAGGCTCGGGCGGGGTTTGAAAAGACGATCCGTCTGGCGCCTCGAAGTCCAGAGGCGCACAATTCGTTGGGATGGGTTTTGCTGCAACTGGGGGAGACCGACGCGGCGATCGCCGAACTCAAAATTGCGGTGAAGTTGAAGCCGGATTTTGCGCAGGCGCGAATGAATCTCGCGAACGCCCTGATGCAGAAAGGCGACACGCGGGGCGCGGTTCGTGAGGCGCAAGAAGCGGTGAAGGCGGCTCCGCAGGATTCCGAGACACATCGCGTACTTGGCCGAGCGCTTTCCGTCTCCGGCGATTCGGCTGGGGCGTCCTCAGAATTGAAAAGTGCAATCGAGATCGAACCAAATCGTGCGGAGCTGCATGATGACCTCGGTTCGATTTTGGTGCAGCAGTCCAAGACGGAGGGAGCGGCGGCAGAGTTTTCTGAGGCGTTGAAACTGCAGCCGCAGTTTGCGCCGGCGCACCTGCATCTTGGCGTCTTGCGGTTCCAGCAAAAAAACGTTACCGGAGCGGAACCAGAGTTGCGCGCTGCCATCGAACTGGATCCCACCGATGCATTGGCGCATTACTACCTTGGGGAGGCACTGGAGTCGAAAGGCGCGGCTGATCGGGCGTTGCAGGAATTTCAATACGCAACGAAGCTGGATCCCGGAAATGCCGACGCGCAAAAACATCTTGGGTTGCTGCTCCAGCGCTCTGGCAATGCGGACGCTGCGTTAGCAGCGTTCCGGCAAGTCGTGAAGACTCGACCCGAGAGCGCCGATGCTCACAATGATCTAGGACTTGCGCTACTGCAGATTGGTGACGCTGACAGCAGTATTAGGGAGTTTGGCGTGGCGCTGAAATTGAAACCAAACGATGCGGGGTACGAAGGAAACTTGGGCGCGGCCTATTTGCAAAAAACGGACTTCGATGCTGCCGTGGCGCACTTTCAGGCGGCGATAGAAATCGCGCCGCAAGACGCAACATTTCACTACGATTTGGGGCTTGCACGGAAGATGAAAGACCAACTGCCAGAGGCCATTGCAGAGTTTAGGAAGGCCGAGGAGTTGGATCCGAATTTGGCGGACGCTCATTATACGCTTGGCGTGACCTTGTGGCAGCAAGGGGAATTTCCGGCGGCGGCGGAAGAACTGCGGGCAGCGATTCAGGCGAAGCCTGATTATGCGGAGGCGTACTACACGTTGGGCTCCGTGCTGAAGCAAAAAGGCGACTTGCAGCCGGCGGCCGATGCGCTGCGGGAAGCGATTCGTCTGCAGCCCGATTTTGCGGGAGCGCACACAAATTTGGGAGCCGTTCTACGGCAACTTGGCGATGCGGATGGGGCCGCCGCCGAAAGCCGTAGGGGCTTGGAGCTATTGAAGCAAAAATCAAGCGAGCAAGCGGCGGCGTTTGCCACGAACTCGGGTAGAAAGCTTTTGAGCGCGGGGGATATTGACGGCGCGATTTCGCAGTTTCGAGCGGCGATTCAGTCACAGCCGACGTATGCGCTCGCGCACTACCAGCTAGGGGTGGCGCTGCAGAGGAAGGGAAACAAAGAAGAAGCGTCGAAGGAGTTTCAGAGGGCGGCAGAGATCGATCCACATTGGAAGGCGCCGGGCAAATAGCTCGAAAACAAGCTGAATGCAGCCCCGGCGCGAGGATTCGGACGGCTAGAACGCGGTCTTGCGAATGGCGACAAGTTCGGTTTCAACCGGTACGCCGCGAGCGACTTTTGCGCGGATGACGGCTTCAAACGGCCTGAGTTCACCGTTTTGCGAAACGGAAAGGCGCAAGAGCAGTTCCTCAAGAGAGCTTTGCCTGCAGACATATTCCACAGCAGCTTGGGTACCAATGGTGGTGTTGCCCGCCAGGATTAGCACGGCTTGCCCCTCATTCAGTCCTTTGACCAGGCCGAGGAGAGCATAGTCCTCTGTGAGAGGCTGGCCGGAAGGAGTCGCGAAAAACTCCTTGGCTTCGTCGGGCTGCGGGTGCCTGTTGATAATGGCATGGTCGCCTTTACGTGGGCCGACGGTAAGCTGCTCGAAATAGAATTGCTGCGTGCCCGGGATCTCTAGAAGCGAGAGGTTCTCGACGGGCGAGCCGATGAAGATCAAATTGTTGTTCTTGGCGTCGTCGAGCGAGAAGAGGCTGCCTCGTTTGACGCGAATGCTGCGGTGAAGCAGGCCGAAGACGCGATCGAGCTCGTGAATCGCCAGGACTTCGCCCACACCTGTGTAGTGATCAAGAATGGAAGCGCCGACGTCGCGCGCTGGGTCGCGATAGCGCATTCCCGTTTCGGGACGGCCGACGAAGGCCGCATTGCTAAAAACAACCCAGGGCTCTTCTGACCCCGAAGTGAATCCTTTCCAAAAAACTCGGTAGACGGCAGGGACCGGCTCGCTTTCGCTGGCGAGGCCCACGGGACTGGAAGTGCGGTTCGCCAATAGCCAGACGATGACCAGGATGGCGGCGGCAAGAAAGATGGAAAGGGAAATTACCTCGGTACCCCAGCGACGCTCCGCGCTTTTCTCAACAGCTACATTGTTGACCGTGCCATTTGCGGTTGCCGCTGTAGCTTTAGAAGGTGAGGGGCCCCGATAGTGAAACGAAAGGACATAGGTGCCCTTGGGGAGTTCAACGACGACGGAATCCTCAAGGCCATCGGAACTGTAATACTCGGTGATCTTGGAGCGGAGGCGTCCGGCCTGGACGCGGACCATGGAGTCGAGCTGAGGATCAAAGTCAGCAGAGCGGCCGAAGACCTCGGTGGCGATTTGAAATTCTTTAATCGGCGTGCCTGGGTGATCCACCGCATGGCGGGCCAAGTAGCGGAGCAGTTTGCAAAGGGACTCGGAGCCATGAAGGGAGTGGCTGGCAACGAGCCGATCGATTTGCTCGAGAAGAAGTGCGCGATCCGTCACAAGGGTCCTGATACGTCGAGAGTAACAGGAGTGTAACAAGGGGGGCATCTGACTGCAAGACGGACAGTTATTCGATGTAACCGTATCAGACGCAATGAGACTTCTAACTGGAAGCCAAAAAACGAATAGTGCGAAGCAATATTACCGCATCATCCGCCTGTGTATTCGTGCTGGCGCGGAAGTCGCGATTGGGCGGAAGGTAGACGGCCTAAACAGCCTGGGGTCTTTTAGCGAGTGCGGGGCGCACGTCGAGGGCGCCTGATGTGTGTTTTGGGGGTGCCTTACCGGTTGAGCTTTGGCTCGTTCCTTTTGCGAGTTTTGGTTCGGCCTTCCTTTAGCTGCATTCAACTAAATCGTAAGTGCACGAAAACTTGGCGAGGGTTTTTTGAAGCCTTGTTCGAGGACCAAGTTTTCGCCGATTGGAGTTGGAATGTCTCTCAAAGATACGGGATGTGCTAGGAGGGGTGGGATGGCAAAGCGATTGTCAGGGGTAGTATTGGCTGTTCTGTTTTGCTCATTTATGTTGCATGCACCGGTAGCGTCGGGTCAGGCCGTCTTTGGAAGCATCATCGGGACGGTGACCGACCCGCAGGGCAATGCCGTAGTCGGAGCCAAAGTGACGGTGACCTCAACCACCAAGAATACGGTGCTTGAGACCACGAGCAACGAGAGCGGCAACTACGCCGTGACCCACTTGATCCCTGACACCTATAAGGTCCACGTAGAGGCCACCGGCTTCAAGGCGTACGATGTTGTCAACGTCGCTGTATCAGCGGACACTGCCGCAACCGTTGACGCCGCGTTGCAGGTTGGCTCAGTGACCCAGACTGTCGAAGTTACCGGGGAGGTTCCTCAACTTCAGACGGACCGCGCTGACGTCGACATTCAATTCAGCCAGAAGTACATTGAAGATTTGCCCGTCTTGAACCGCAACTTCACGAACTTTGAGCTGCTCTCACCCGGCGCGCAGAAACTCGTCGGCTGGAGCCACGCAGCAACGGAAAATCCCCAAGGCGGCGGTCAGATCTTTGTGAACGGGCAGCACTTCTCCGGCACCAATTTCGAGTTGGACGGTACTGACAATCAAGACGCGATCCTTGGCATTATCGTTGTCAATCCGAACCTCGACGCCATCGCGGAAACCAAGATATCGCTTCAAGATTACGACGCGGAATCAGGCAAAGCTGTCGCCGGCACGGTCGGGGTGCAGATCAAGTCAGGATCAAATGAATTCCACGGAAGCGGGTTCTACTATTATCGGAACAGCGATCAGCAAGCACGCGATCCGTTTACCAATGTTCCCGGTGTACCTCTCGCTCCGGCGACTTGGAAGCAGTATGGCGGCTCCATCGGCGGGCCCATCTTCAAGGACAAACTGTTCTTTTTTGGTGACTATCAGGGCACCAAGCAGATTCAAGGAATTACCAACCTGTACACCACCCCGACCTCGGAGGTGCTCAGTACATGCAATCCTTCGACGAATGCCGCCAGTGCCACGCCCGGCTTTTGCGACTTGAGCCAGTATCCCTTCCAGATCTATCAGCCTGGAACCTTCAACCCCAGCACGGTTCCAACGTCCCCCTGCTTCAATTCGCCACAAAATGTGGCTGCCGCCTTGCAGTCCGGCAGCTGCAGGCTGCCGTTCGCGAATAACATGATCCCCATCTCGATGATTTCGGCAGGCATGGGCAAGCTCCTTGCCGAGTTTCCCACGCCCACCGCAGCCGGAATCAACAACAACTTTGTGTCGACCGGCAATGGCCCTTACAATCAGTATTCTTTCGACACGCGAATCGATTACAGCGCTCCCCATAACTACCAGGTTTTCGGACGCTTCAGCCTTGACTACTTCAACTTGTCCGGCCTCGGCGGCTTGGGTGCGCTCGGCGGCGCGGGATTTGGGCCTGGGGGATTGAACGGCTCTTCGATCAACCACGACTATAGCGTGGCTGGCGGCTTCACCAAGGCGATTGGCACCAGGTGGCTTACGGACTTCCGGATAGGATGGTTCCAATATAATCCGGAAACGCATTACTCCGATGCAAGTGCGAGCCCCATGGATGGGTTCGGGTTTCCCGGGCTCAACTCCGGCCCCGGCATTCAGGGTCCGCCCACGACCGGCGGCCTCTCGGGTTTCCAGTTTTCTGGGAATCAGACCCTTTCAGCCTTCGGAGACGGGCTGAACATTGGCCGCTGCAACTGCCCGTTGACGGAAAGAGAACGTCAAATCCAGTTTGTAAATAACTGGACGCACACTTTGGGCAATCACAGCATCAAGTTTGGTGCGGACATCCGCTATGCCACTAACCTTCGCATCCCCAGCGATTCCAGCCGCACTGGTATCTTGAACTTCGATTCCGGTGGCACTTCCGACGGGGGAACTGGTGGCACGGCTCTGGCCACTTTTCTTCTCGGCGACGTCTCTAACTTCCAGCGGTTCGTCAGCCCGCCAAACGTCCAAGCCGTCGGTCACCAGTGGCGCGAATTTACCTACGCTCAGGACACCTGGCGCGTCACTCCCAAGTTCACCATGACCTATGGCGTTCGCTGGGAAATTTATAATCCAGAGGCCGTCACCGCCAAAGGCAACGCCGGCTTTGCGGATTTGAATAATGGCACTCTTCTAGTGGCTGGGTATGGGGGCGTCTCAGATAATGGCGGGGTTGCGAATACGTTCAAAGCATTCGCTCCGCGCCTCAGCTTTGCCTATCAATTCGATCCGAAGACCGTTTTTCGCATCGGGTACGGCCGCGGCTTTGATATCGGAGTGTTCGGCTCTAACTTCGGTCACGCAGTAACGCAAAACTTGCCGGTCCTCGCGGCGCAAAACCTCCAAGACTCGGACAATCCAGGGTTCACCAATAACCGCAGCGCGGTTTTCAATCTTCTCAATGGCCCACCCGCGTATCCGTTCACTAACCTTATAGGCGATCTTAATACAAATGGTTTTCTGCCATTGCTCGGCCCCGATGGCACGGCTTCGACTTATATTCGCCCGAGGGTTCAGCGTCTTCCAACCATCGACCAATGGAACGCAACCCTTCAGCGTCAAGTAACCTCCACCATCAACGTGACGGTCAGCTATCTCGGTAACAAGGGCACACATGTGTTCGCGGGCACAAGCCCTTCCTATAATGTCAACGAAGTTGCCGTTGGCGGTGGTAGCGCTCCTTGGACCACCAGCGGCAACGCGCCCTTCGTGCCGAGCATAGCGGCAAACGATCGCCGTAAGTTCTTTCTGAACGGTGTTGCCGCCTTCCCGTACACGGGAATAGCCGCCTACACACCCTGTTGTGCAGGGGACGTCAACAACTATTTCGGCAACGATGCCAACAATAACTACAACGCCTTGCAGATCAAGGTGGAAAAGCGCGTTAGCCAGGGGTTGCAGTTCCTTGCGCATTACACCTACTCGAGGGCCAACGCATACGACAGCAATTATTACAGCGTAGACAAAGCGTTTGCTTATGGTCCCAACCCGGACAACCGGAACAACGAATTTGTTGCTAACACCATCTACGAACTCCCTGTTGGCAAGGGCAAGCGGTTCTTAGGCGATGCTAACCGCGCGCTGGACTATGTGGTTGGAGGTTGGCAGGTGAGCAACACTTTGACCTGGGGTGGTGGTCTGCCATGGACGCCCAGCGTCCAAGAATGCAGCGAGGTCACGGACGTAGACATCTGCCGTCCTAACATCGTTCCGGGCGAAAAGCTTCAGACCGGTGTTACCAGAACTACGGCTGGCACGTTCTGGTTCACGCCCGTTGCCCCGCTCCAATACCCGAGCACGACGGCTGTAGGCACGGACACCTGCGGTTTAGCACGGCCGACATCGGGTCCGTTCGTACTGCCCGCTTGCGGCCAAATTGGCAATGTCGGGTTCGATTCCTATCGCGGCCCGCATGTCTTCTACGATGACATGTCGCTGTCCAAGAGCTTCAGGATCACGGAGCGCGTCAGGGCGCAGTTCCGCTTCGACGCGTACAACGTCTTCAACCATCCGGTCTTGGGCTTCAACGCTAACCAGGGCAACACTTGCATCGACACCAGTTGCGGCGCTAACGCTGGCCAGATCACGGACATCCAAGGCGACAATTCCCCGGGTTCCCCGACCGGTATGCGGCAACTGCAGTTCGGGTTCAGGGTCACTTTCTAACAACGACAAAAAAACACCCCAAACGAACGGGGAGCCCTCGCGGGCTCCCCGTTTTTTATGCTCTAATCGCTTCGCGGCTTTTCCGGGGACGCTCCCATGTCAAAGTTCTGTTGGCCTTCGGTTGCTGTGTTGGGAAGTGTGATCTTGAGCAGCGTGTTCGTGCGGGCGCAAGTCCTGGGAGTCCAGCAAAATTCCTCCGGTAGTAATCCTCCGAGTACTTCCGAGCAACAACAATCGCAGCCTGCAGGCTTAGAATTCGGCCCTGCGCGGAGCCTTCTTCTGCAGGGCAAGTACGACGAGGCTCTTGCGGCCCTTCATACATTGGAAGAGAAGAACCCGGCGATGAAAGGGCTACCGCATGAGCTGGGGGCTGCGTATTACAAGAAGAGCGATTTCCTAAATGCGATCACCTACTTGAAGAAAGCACAAGAGCAGGATCCTAACGACGCGGAGGCCGAGCAACTCTTGGGCTTGTCGTATTACCTGGCTGGGCGGCCCGCAGAGGCGATTCCCGCGCTCGAAAAGGTGCAGACGTGGTACGCCAGCGCGAATATCGATGCGTCCTACATCCTGGGGATTTGCTACATCCAGACGAAGGACTATCCGAACGCGCGCAAGGCCTTCGCGAAAATGTTCGACGTGCCGGCGGATTCAGCGGCGAGCTATTTGTTCACGGCGCGTATGTTGTTGCGGCAGGACTTTGGGCCCGTCGCGGAAGAGTATTCGCACAAGGCCGTGGCCCTTGATCCGAAGCTTCCCCTGGCGCACCAACTTCTTGGCGAAGTGTATCTGTATCACTCCCAGGTCGACGAGGCCATCGCGGAGTTCCGCAAAGAGTTGGAAATCAATCCCGGTTATGCCGCGGCGTACTACAAACTGGCGGACGCCTACTCGCGTGTGCAGAAATACGACGAAGCAGAGCGGCTTCTGCAACGGTCGATATGGCTGGACGCCACGTCGACGGGGCCCTACATTCTGCTGGGCAAAGTGTTAGAGAAGAAGGGCGAGACGGAACTGGCCGTGCGCGCGTTGCAACGCGCTCTGGCGATGGATCCCAACAATCCTGTGCCTCATCACCTTTTGGGGCAGGCATATCGCGAACTGGGCCAGAATGCGGACGCTGACAGAGAGCTCCAGTTGGCCGGGCAGTTGGAACAGAGCCGGAATGCGAAGCCTTGAAGGGGACGCCCGTCGCATGAAGGTTTCCAACATGGCATTTCGTGGAGCTGCGATTTCCCTGGCGACGCTGCTCCTGGTGTCCGCGTGGGCGTTTGCGCTACGCGCGCAGAAGAGTTACGACGAACCGTGGCGGCCGCAATTTCATTTCACTCCACCGAAGGACTTCACGAATGATCCGAACGGTTTGGTCTTCTACAAGGGCGAATATCATTTGTTCTATCAATACAATCCGCAAGGAACGGAATGGGGACACATGAGTTGGGGGCATGCAGTCAGTACGGACATGCTTCATTGGAAGAATTTGCCCGTGGCCATACCAGAAGCTCCGGAGTACATGATTTACTCCGGCAGCGCGGTTGTGGACTGGCACAACGCCAGCGGATTGTGTACGGACAGGGCGGACCCTTCCTGTTTAATTGCGGTCTACACGGCAGCAGGCGCAAACCTGCAGAGGCAAAACCTCGCGTTTAGCAACGACAAGGGTCGCACCTGGACAGATTATGCGCGAAATCCTGTCGCGGACTTGAAGCAGCCTGATTTTCGCGACCCCAAAGTAATCTGGTACGAAGCTGAGAAGAAATGGGTAATGGTCGCGGTTCTGGCGGATGAGAGAAAAGCTGTTTTCTTCGATTCGCATGATTTGAAAACCTGGGCGCTCCGCGGCTCCTTTGAAGCAGCGGCTGGCGAGAAGGGACAGTGGGAATGCCCGGATCTTTTTGAGTTGGCAGTGGACGGCAATCCTGCAAACAAGAAGTGGGTGCTCGTCGTGAATCGTAATCCCGGCGCGCCTGCCGGCGGCACAGGAACGCGCTATTTTGTCGGGAGCTTCGACGGCGCACGTTTTGTAAACGAGACGCCCGAGACGCAAGAATTGTGGGCTGATTACGGCAAGGATTTCTACGCGACAAATTCGTTCGCTGATCTCCCATCGAAGGACCCGCGAAAAATTTGGATGGGCTGGATCAGTAATTGGCAGTATGCGAACCGCGAGCCAACGGCCGTCTGGCGTGGGGCGCAGTCGTTGCCGCGCGCGCTGAGCCTCTCGCAATTCCCCGATGGAATTCGGCTGGTGCAAAAGCCCATCTCCGAAACGCAAGGGCTCCGCGAACGAGAATTTCTGGAACTGACGAACGTTTCCGTTTCCACGGCCATGCAAGCGATGCACTTGGCCAACGTGCGCGGAGACATGCTCGAAATTGAAGCGGAGTTGGCTCCGGGAGAGGCAAAGGAGATGGGCCTCCGTTTGCGAAAAGGCGCTGGCGAAGAAACGATTTTGGGTTTCAAGCCCGGGAGTAAGGAAGTATTTGTCGACCGGACACGGTCCGGAGAAGTCGGCTTTGCACCCGAATTTCCCGGTCGACACAAAGCAAGCGTGGGAGAGAGTTCGCAGCTGAAGCTGCACGTCTTTTTGGATCGCTCCAGCCTCGAAGTGTTCGTCAACGATGGTGAGCGGGTTCTCACAGACCGCATCTATCCCGCCGTTAGCAGTGACGGAATTGAATTGTATTCGGACTCAGCGAAGAGCAGAGTGCTTTCGCTCACGATCTGGAAGCTGGGCTCGGTTTGGCGATAATACTTGGGGTTCTTCGGCGTTAGCCAAGGGAGAGTTCGCCGGAGCAATGCGGGTCGTCCATGAAAAAGTTCACGACAGTTGGGTTGGGCGAAGTGCTCTGGGATATTTTCCCGGAGGGCCGGCAGCTAGGCGGAGCGCCGGCGAATTTTGCATACATGACGAACTTGCTCGGCGACGAAGGCGTCGTGGCCAGCCGGGTGGGCGGCGATGTTCTCGGCGAAGAAGCCAGCCAGCGGCTGGAACGTCTCGGCCTGGAGACCTCCTGCATTCAAGTGGATGCAACTTGTCGCACGGGGATTGTGCAAGTCGCGGTTGATGACAAAGGGCAGCCGACGTTTCAAATCGCCGCGCCGGTCGCGTGGGATTGTTTCGAGTGGACGCCGGCGTGGCATGCTTTGGCGCAAAGGGCCGACGCCGTTTGTTTCGGCTCTCTCGCGCAACGGTCTCCGCAGTCGCGCCAGACCATACATTTATTCCTTCAAACGATTCGGCCCGAAACGACGCGCATCTTCGACGTCAATCTCCGCCAATCCTTTTATTCCGCACAAGTACTCGCCGAATCCGCGAAACACGCAGACATCATTAAACTGAACAACGACGAACTGCCGACCGTGGTGCAATTACTGGGCTTTCCGTTCCACGACGAGGAGTCCGCATCGCATTGGATACTGGACACATTCCACATCAAACTGGTCTGTATCACGCGCGGAGCGAAAGGAAGTTTGCTAGTAAGCGAATATGCCAAACACGAGCACCCTGGCATTCGAGTGCAGGTCGCTGATACGGTGGGCTCGGGTGATGCCTTCACCGCGGCGCTCGTTTATCACTATTTACGGCGCGATTCTTTAGCCACGATGAACGAAGCAGCCAACCGGATGGGGTCGTGGGTCGCGAGCCAGACCGGCGCTACTCCGGCGCGCGATGAAGCCCAGCTCGAACTCATCCGCTCAGCCGAATAGCAAACACTCTTGGCCGGTGGAGTCGTCCAGGACCCTGAGGCAGGCACTCGGAGGGGCACGATAACATCGTGCCCTCCTCCACGTCCTTAGTGAACCGTAGCGGGAACCAGATCCTGTTCTTTGCCAAGCCGTTCGACATCGCTTTTTGGCAGTTCGTGCAAAAGCGCTAAGAACACGCCGTTCGTCCAGCCAAATCCCACGATATTCATATGATAGCCAGCGGTCACCTGCGTTTCGGAAGACCGTTTCACTGCGTCATATTTTTCTCGAATCGTCCCATCGCGCCGGAAATTCTCCATCACCATCGAAAGAAATTTGTAGGACAACCTGTTCGCGTCCTCGTTGAATCCTGCGCGGCGCATACCTTCGATGGCCATCAATTGATTGGGCGCCCACGCGTACGGGAAATCCCATTGCCCGCCGGTTTCGTACGGACTCATCACGAGACCGCCCGGCTGTTCGAACTTACCGACATTCTGCATTACGGCCCGCGCTTGTTCCGGAGTCGCGATGCCTGCCCACAGCGGATAAAACGCTGTGACGTATTCGTACGTTGAGCGAGCTTGCTTCTCGAAATTGTAGTCGAAGTAGAGACCGCGCTCCGCGTCCCAAAGGTATTTCTGGACGTCGGTCTTGCGTTGCTCGGCGCGTAGGCGCCATTTTTCCGACTCTTCCTTATGGCCCAGGGCCGCGCTCATTTGTTCGAGGTCCTTCTCGGTCTTGTAGAGCAAGCTATTGAGGCACACTGGGGCATAATGATGCGTCGCGGCGCCGTAAGGACCGAAGCGAAAGGAAATGTCGAAGCCGGATTCGCGCATCGCGCGATCACCCTTGTAATAGTCCGCGCTAAGCGCGACCGTTCCGGCAGGATCGCAGGCCGGCGGCGATGTCGTTTTCGCTATATCGCAAATCTCCAGCGCATAGGGCGAACCGGCGGCGAGTGAATTGGGTTTCGATACGCTGGATGGCAGCACGTAATCGCGGCCGAGGTCCGGCTGCTGCAAAAAGTAGGCAGCCACCTGGCGGTAGTGGCCAGTTTCGTCCTTCACGCTCTCCGCCGCGGGGCCATTGCCGAAATCGAAGTAGCGCGAAAGCCCCGTCGAGCCCGCGCGATGAGGCTCGCTCGTCCACAGTTCGTGATCCCGCACCGCGTAGTCGTAAGCTCTCGCTAGCCATTCGTTGTTCGCGTGTCCGGCGGCTTTTTGTGCGTCGTAAACCGCGAGAATCATCGAGGTCAGGAAAGGCGGCTGCGAGCGCGTCAGGTAATAGGTCCGATTTGCATTCAAGACGCCGCCGTAGTGTTCAATTTCAAAGAAGAAATTCTCCACCATCCCTTTTGCGAGATCGATTCTCCCGTCACGCACCAAACCGCGAATAATAAAATAGCTGTCCCAGCCGTACATCTCGTTGAATCTTCCGCCGGGCACGACGTAGCGATTTTCCATGAAGAGAAGCCCCGCGGGATCGATTTTGCCGGGATCCAGCTGCCCGATGTGGTGAATGACTTCCGGCAAATGGTTCACGTGCACGTTGCATTGTTTCTGGAGTTGCTGGACCGAGGCAGGCTCTGCAAAATCAGCCGGCAGATAGAGGACCGACGCCGAAGAAAGTTTTGTGTCCACAACTGTGGCGCAATCCGTGAGCGAGCGGGTGAGCGAATCCCAGCCCGTCGAAATGTAAGCACGGATTTGGTCGAGTGCGTGTTCTTCGGGTTTCGAATCATCCTTCGCAGCGGACGAGGGAACGGCGTTCAGCAGAAAAAAGCAGAGCAGACACGCACAAAACTTCTTAAGTTTTTGCATGAGGTCAGCACCCCCGCTGAGCACCCTCGGCGGTGCCTCTGCGGCCCTAGCAGCATAATCGGTTGTTCACGCACGAGCAACCTTTGGGGAAGCCTGAAATGGGTCAGAACGGTCCTATATTAAGATATAGGTCTTGGCGACTAAGTCTCATGCACAGAGGAAGTTGGAGGGTATCTGTTGAGCGAAACGAACGTCGGCACGGGCTGGGTGCCTTGCCAACGCTCGGCGCAAACTCAAGGCGCGCATTTAGCCGGCCAAGGAAATGCGCGCCTTGTGCTCGCAAGACCCGGGAGGAAAAAATCGCTAGGCGGACGCGATCTGTGCACGACCAGCGGGCAGGTGTTCGATCGGGATGAAGAGGTGCTCACAGCGTTTGCACTGAAAACCGTTATTCTTCATATTGTCGGAAAGGTCGGCGTGTTTGGACTTCGTTTTTGCTTTGACCCATTTCCGCGCAAAGAATCCTGCAACCAAAGTTCCTGCGAATGCAAAAAATCCCAAGTAGCCGTTGAAGAGACCAAAGACAATTCCGAACATGATTCCGAAAAATACGGAAGCCACCGGAATCCAGATGTTGTAGACATAAACCGCGCCAAAACGCAGGATTTTTCCAAAAAGGCCTTTGTCCGTAACCATCGTGAGTTTCTGCGTGTCCTGGCTGCTGCACTTCGGGCATGTTAAATCCATCGTCATTCTCCCTTTTTAAGTATCGATCTTTTTTCAACCTGAATTCTGATTCTGAAATCGGGTACCGAGCCTGATCCGAACAAGCGGCCACACATCTCAGCAAACCGACCTCTCCCGTTGCCGGCTGCCCCCGCCGGTGATAGAGTTCCACCCCGACGAAGGGGCCAGGTGTTCGCGATTTCCCCGCAATCGGCGAATCTTTAGGTTTGCTGCTTCTCACTACGCATTGCGCAAAAGGTATGAAAAAACCGTCATGAGGGCGAAAGCCTCGCGAGGAAACTTGCCCCAGAGTCTCTCCGGGACGCTCCCGGAGGGCCCCTCGCTTGAGCTGCCAGAAATGGGCTTGCTCGCCGAAGGTCGAAGCGGACTAAATAGCTTGTTTAGTGCTACTTACGAAGAGTTGCGCCGGCTGGCGTCCAGCGTACGGCGGGGCGATCCCAGTGCTACGCTGAATCCCACCGCGCTCGTTAACGAGGCGTGGATCAAAATGGCGAAGTCTCCTGCAATCGCTGCGGCCTCGCGCCTGCACTTCAAGCGCATCGCGGCGCGCGCCATGCGCCAAATTTTGATTGAAGCAGCACGCCGTCGAAACGCCGGCAAGCGCGGAGGCGGGCAGACCGTCACCGTCAGCTTCGACGATTCCTACCAAAAAGCGCCGTCCTGCGGTGAGGATTTGCTGCGGCTCGATCGCGCGCTCGATGAACTCGCGCGGATGAATCCGAGGCAAGCTACGCTTGTGGAGAGCCGTTTCTTTGGCGGGCTGGATATACCTGAAACAGCGACGCTCTTGAGCGTTTCGGAGGCCACTGTGCTACGCGATTGGCGTGCTGCCAAAGCCTGGCTGGCACTGCAGCTTCGCGAAGCCGACTGAACCGACTTTCTCTCTTCCGTGTACTCAAGGGGCACAGATGGATAGCGCCCGCTGGCAAAAAATCCAGACTCTGTTCCACCAGGCGGCCGACGTTCCGGAAGCCGACCAACGCATTTTTCTCGAAAGCCAGTGCGCCGATGATCCTGCGCTCCTCTCCGAAGTCATGATTT
>Ga0209139_10000014_pt1 | contig 40093 bp, 31 predicted proteins | sample BogFormECP14_OM3_FD_188246 | JGI IMG/M metagenome (GOLD analysis project Ga0209139, IMG submission 188246) | Bog forest soil microbial communities from Calvert Island, British Columbia, Canada - ECP14_OM3 (SPAdes) (version 2) | ecosystem: Environmental > Aquatic > Freshwater > Wetlands > Bog ...
TAAATTCTTTAAGCGCCTGCACCTTTCCGCTGTAGAGTGCCCCGCGATCCGACAAATATTCCGTGCGCGCTCCCAGCGCGAGCAGCGGATTGAACTGGTAACGGGCGTAAAGCGCGCCTCCGTCGGTATGCTGAGGAGCGGAGTAAGTCTTGTCGCGGGAGATTACGTAGTCTCCTTCAATCGCGAGCGTAAGTTTTGGCGTGGCTGTCCAGGTCGCATAGCTGTCGAAGATATTCAGTTTGCCTTTTGGCGCATTGGGAATCGGCTCGAAGGGCTGGCCCTGTTGCTCCGGCAGTCCCGGCGGTCCATTGGTGACGTATTCGAAGTCCGGATGTTCCTGGCCAATATAGTAGTTGAACGTCCAGTCAATGGATTTAATCGGCTTTGCCTCGAAGCCCACCATTTCATCCTTGAAACTATTCGTCGGCTCTGTCTGCTGGGTGCCGTTCACCATCCAGTAATGCCCTGAAAGCCGTGGCGTAAAAGCATAGGTAGCGCGCAGACCCATGTGGTAGAAGGGCAGGTAGTCAAACCAGTACGAGCGCGAGTAATTGATCTGGTCCTTGGTGTAATTGCCTTCCATTCCAAGAGCGCTGGCCCACTTCCCGAAATCGACAGTAAGACCGCTGCCTACTGGAACGACATAGGTTCCATAAGCCTGGAAGATGTTGCGGTAGATCTCTGGGCGAGGCTCGTTGGCGGGATTGCCCTGCAACGTCTCCGTTGCCTGCCCGAACTGCAGGTCGATGCGCGCGCCGAAACGCTTTCCATTTGCCGGGTCAGCAGCGTGTTCCATGACGAGATCAGCCTGATTGAGACTGAAGGCGTTGCTGCTGACGTCATAGGCTCGCAGCAGGTTTACGCGGCCAATCGGATTGTTGAAGTTGTACTCGTAGTAGCCGTCGAAAACCATATTGATCGTCGTCCCATTGAGGCCGTCGAGCGTGCTGCGATCCGACGGGGTCAGTGTTTGCACTGGCGGGGGAGCAGTTTCCACAGGCCTCGCACTGAGTGCCGCGCTTGCTCGGACGAGGGCAACAGCGCTCTCGTCAGGGGCAACGGCCGCAACGTTGACATTCTCTTCGTTTTCAAGCTTCGTGAGGCGCGCGTTGATTGAGGCAAGCTCGCGACGCAGCTCACGAATCTCCTCCGCGCGCGAGAGCTCCGAGCTGGCCATTTGTGCTGGCACTCTGAATGTGGAAGCGAGAAGCGACGCGATCGTCACTGCGAAAAGCGAAAAGCGCGGTAGAGGGCCCATGGTCTCCTCCTCAACAGCTACTTGCACGATCAGCATTACAAGGAAAGCGTCAGGAATTCATAAGTGAGTCATAAGTTTGTGGGCGCTTCTGCGGTATGTCGGCGCTGTCGCTCCGCTACGGGGCTCCCTGATATACTTAAAAATTGCGGGAGTTGCTCTAAACCGTTACTGTTTTCAAGCATTTCGCCGCAAACCCAAAACACATCAGCCTCCGAGGTTTCCCATGTCCGGCCATTCAAAATGGGCGACAATTAAGCACAAAAAAGGGGCGCTTGACGCAAAACGCGGCAAGGCCTTCACACGCCTGATCAAAGAAATCACCATCGCTGCCAAGGCTGGCGGCGATCCCGACGGAAACCCGCGCCTGCGAACAGCGGTAGCTGCCGCCAAAGCCGAGAACATGCCCGCCGACAACATCAAGCGCGCCATCCAGCGCGGAACCGGCGAGTTGCCCGGTGCAATCTACGAAGAAATCACCTTTGAAGGCTACGGCCCGGGCGGCGTGGCCATCATCGTAGAAACCACGACGGACAACCGCAACCGCACGGTGAGCGAAATCCGCCACGCCTTTTCAAAGAACGGCGGAAACCTGGGCGAGTCCGGTTCGGTGCGCTTCATGTTCCACAAGAAGGGCGTCATCGCTGTTCCGAAAACGGCAGCCGACGAAGAAAAGCTCATGAACATCGTGCTCGAAACGGGCGGCGAAGACCTCAACGACGAAGGCGACACCTGGGAGATCATTACCGATCCCGCGGCGTTTGACGCCGTAGCCCAGGCTGTCCGCGACGCCAAGATCGAGACCATCATGTCTGAAGTCACCATGGTCGCGACGACTTACACTAAGCTTGAAGGTTCGGCCGCGGCACAGATGATTCGCTTGCTCGAAGCGCTCGAAGACTACGACGACACGCAGAACGTCTATTCGAATTTCGACATGGACGCGAAGCAACTGGAAGAAGTCGCAGGTTAAGCGGCCAGCAAGTTCGCTACGAGGGCCGCCGAAATGGCGGCCTTTCTTTCGAATAAAGAAATCGAAGCGCAATTCTTCCCCTGACATCAGAAAATCAAGCATCAGACAAAAATTACACAAACACACACTATGCTGAAAAAACTCGTTCCTTCCTTTATTGTTCTGGCCTCCAGTCTGTTCTCGTTTTCGGCCACGGCGCAAAGCGCGCAGAAGCCTGCTCCCGCTAATGACAGCCCAGCATCGGCAGTCCTGGCAACGCTGCCATGGGAATTCGGCCCGTTCTTCCAGGGCGGTGTGGGAACTGGCGACCGCTCCAACTTCAGCTTTACCAGCGCGGGCGTGCGCCTCGGCAAGGTCATCACCAACCAGCATCTGCCCGGCATCCTGCGCGGACAATTTGAATACGCGGGCGAATTGATGCCATACTGGCAGTCCTTTACCCCTGCGCCGCATTTGCAGGAGACGAAGTATGAATTCGATGGCCAGACCGGAACAGTCTTGCTGCCCTATAACGGTGGAACCTTCACCGGCGTCAGCATCACGCCCATCATTCTGCGCTGGGACCTCAAGCCGGGAAAGAAGTTCGCTCCCTGGGTTCAGGGTGCAGGCGGGCTGATCTGGACGAACCATAAGTACCCGCCGGACATCATTGTGCCAGAGGGCGAGCCGGGCGGAACGAGCGTATGGAACTTCACGCCGCAGTTCGGCATCGGCTTTCACTATTTCGTGAAGCCCCGGCAGTCATTGACGTTCGCCGCAAATGCGATTCATATATCAAGCGCATCGCTGGGCGACCGCAATCCCGGCGTGAACGCGAGCGTACAGTTCCAGCTCGGCTATACATGGTGGAAGTAAGAGATTGAGATGGGCGATGCCTTAATCGAGTGCGTGCCGAATTTCTCCGAGGGCGCAAACCAGCGCAAGGTCGCGTCCATCATCTCGGCCATGCATCTCGACGGCGTATCGTTGCTCGACTGGTCGCTCGACGCCGACCACAACCGCTCCGTCGTAACCATTGCCGGATCGCCTGCCGCAGTCGTTGAGGCTGCGATCCGCGCAGCAGGGCGGGCAGCGGAACTCATCGACCTGACATCGCAGCAGGGCGTCCACCCGCGCATCGGCGCTGCCGACGTAATCCCATTCGTGCCAGTCCGCGGCATCTCGCTCGAACAGTGCGCGCTGCTGGCGCGGCAGGCCGGCATGGAAATCTGGAAGCGTTATCGAGTTCCCGTCTATTTCTATGAAGCCGCCGCGGCGCGTCCGGACCGGGCGCTGCTTGAAGACGTGCGACGAGGCCAGTTTGAAGGCCTGCGCGATGCCGTGCGCAAAGACGTTTTTCGCCGACCCGACATCGGTGGCCCCGACCTGCATCCTACCGCCGGAGCCTCCGCCATAGGCGCGCGCCGCTTCTTGATTGCGTACAACATCTATCTGGACACGACAAACGTTACAACGGCGCGAGCCATCGCGAAAGAAATCCGCGCTTCGGGAGGCGGTCTGTCCGGCGTAAAAGCAATGGGTGTGCTCGCCCACGGTATGGCGCAGATCTCCATGAATATCACCGACTTCCGCCAGACCTCGGTCGCTGACGCTTACGCCGCAGTGAAGCGCCAGGCGGCGCGTCATCGCACGCAGCCGGTACGCGGAGAACTGATCGGGTTGCTTCCCGAGGCGGCTTTTGAGCATGACAGCGAGTGGGTGCGTCAATTACATGGGTTTAATCCCGAAGAGAAACTTCTCGAGCGTAAGCTGGAGCATCCCATTGCATGGCCGGTATCGGAACAGGACCGTGCCAGTCTAAAATAAAGGAATAGGCACTGTTGCCTTCCAGCAGATACAGAGGGTGAAGCAGTCTCAGCCCTCGGAGGTATGAATTTGAAGTTTGGCAAGAATCTTTCGCTCGCGGCAACCCTGGCGCTGGGCATCTTTGCATCTTTGCCCGCCGTTGCGGCGCAGCTTGGCGGCGACGCCCGAGCAGCTATTCCCAAGGACGTGCAGCAACTCATCGTTGTCGATTACCGCGCGATGCAGAACTCCGACGCCGCAATGAATCTCAAGGCGCGCGTGCTCCCACCCGAGCTGAAGCAGCTCGAAACAGCACTGAAATCATCGGGTTTCAATGAAAATCACGACGTTGACGAACTCGCCTTTGCCGCCTTCCGCACCGCGACCACTGGGGACGGCACAAAGATCATCGGCATTGCGCAGGGTCAGTTCTCGCTGCAGGACATACTGGCGAACTTCAAGAAGCAGAAGGTAAAGGCCACTAAGCTCCGCAACAATTCGATCTATCCCATGGGCGCAAGCGGCATGCTCGTCAGCTTTCTGAATCCCACCACAATGGTCTTCGGAGCCAGCGACGCGATCAAGTTCGCGCTCGACGCCCGCGATGGCCTGGCACAAAACTTCCTTAGCAACGACACCATGATGCAGCAGATGTCCATTGTCGACACCGAGCCGATCTGGAGCATCCTCGACCAGAAGGGGACGCAGATGATGATGCGCGGCGTCCTCGGCGAAGCCTCCCAGCTGGCAGACTACGACACGGTGAAAAAGCGCCTGACTGCATCGCGTTACACCATGAACTTCAACAATGGCGTCAAGTTTAATCTCGACGTGGTCACTCCCGACACCTTCACCGCGGCGACGATGTCTTCATTGCTGAATGCAGCCGCCATGTACAAGAAGGTAAGCGGCACGGCTATCGAAAAAACAGCCATCGACAACACGACAATCGATTCCAACGCCGGTACCTTGCAGGTGCGTTTTGCATCGTCTGACAGTCAGTTCTCCAGCCTTCTGCAATCGCCGCTCTTCCAGTCGGTAGTCCACTAAGAAAGTATCGACACCAAAAGAAACGCCCTGGCCATCGGTCAGGGCGTTCCCATTTGATGTCGTTATCTCACTCTTCGTGAAGAGCACTCATGGGATCGACGCGCAAAGCACGTCGCGCCGGCAACAGGGTAGCGGCAGCGGCAATGGCGATCAATACGAGAATGCCACCTGCATACCCCGCTGGGTCAAGATTGCTGATGCCGAAAAGTATCTTGCGCAGGAATTGCGAGACGCCAGCCGTTGCAATCGCCCCAACAACAGCACCCGCAAGCACCGGCACCAGAAACTGCCGCAAGACAACCGTGAGCACATGCATCGGCTTTGCTCCTAGTGCCAGCCGAATGGCGATCTCCTTGGTCCGTTGGGAGACGGAGTACGCAACCAACCCAATGATTCCCACGCCGGCCAGCAGCACTGCCACCATTCCCAGTACGCTGACTCCGACTGCGGTGTTTTCCAGAATTTTCGTAAACTCACGGAAGCCGGACTTGAGCAGCCAGATATATGGAAACAGCTTCGGATCGAGCGTTTCCGCAATGGACTTCATCATGGGTGGAAGCTCATCGGGAGCGCCAGCAGTTTTGACCAGCAGGGTCATCGAAGCCATGTCAGAAGGCTGCATCGCCCAATACGCCTCCACTGCGTCACCATCGTTCAGCGCTTTGATGCGCGCATTTCCCGCAACGCCTACGACGAGATCCTTCTGGTCTCCGAACTTTTGTCCCAGCGCTTCCTGTCCCGGCCATAACCTCCGTGCCAATGAATCGCTCACGATCACAGCGTGTGTTTCCCCAGGACGAAGGTCTCTTCCGCGGAGCAGCGGAATTCCCATTGTTTTGAAAAACTCTGTATCAACCCAGTTCGGGTAAATGTTGACTGGATGCCCTCCGATCTCCTCAGTCATATAAGCCGTGTAGCCGTTTCCGAGAAGCGATATCTTCGACAGCGCCACCGACTTCACCCCCGGCAAACCAAGCAGCCGTCCTCTGAGGGTGTCGAGGTAGTTTTGTGCGGCTTGTGGAGTATAGCCATGCCCATCGAGTCCGGGACTGATGCCGATCACCTGCTCATACCCAAAGCCGGGATCGGCGTGCATCATGTGAAGCACTGCATGCACTAGCAGACTCGACACGATGAGCAGTACGCAACTCGCAGCAATCTGCGCTCCCACGAGTATCTGGCGAACCATCGTTTTACGCTGGCGTTGCCGCGCAATTTGCAGCGCCGGAGCCAATCCAAAGAAGATTGCTGCCATCACCGCAATGCCGACCACAAACAGAAGCACGCGCCAATCCGGAGCAAAGCTGACCCATGCCGGCGTTGGATTCATAGCAGATATGATGCGCAGTCCCATGTAGGACAGAGTCAGCCCGCTGAATGCGCCGAGCAAAGCAAGGACCAGACTTTCAGTAAATAGCTGTCGGAAGATGCGTTTCCTGTTGGCGCCAATCGCGATGCGAATGCTGATCTCATGCTCTCGCGCTATACTGCGCGCCATCATCAATCCGCCCAGGTTTGCACAAGCCACAATGAAGATAAGCAGCAACAGTGCCGCGATCAACGCAAATGCGCGCAGCATTTCCGGCTGCAGGATAGCCGGGTGGCCACCCGGATCGATATGGATGTATTCCTTGTCCCAGATGAGCTTGGGATACAGCTTTCGCAGATCATTCGTTAGCGCCAGCAACTCCTCGCCTGCCGACTTCGCGGTGACGCCGCGCGCCAGCCGGCCCCACATTCCCACGCCTCCGCTGAATACGTCTGTGAGAGCCCTGCTGCCTTCGATGAAATAGGATTGTTGTTTTATCGGCAAATAGACATCCGTATTGTTCCCATCCAGGGTGGCAGAGAAGTTGGAAAGAATGCCGATGACTGTTACAGGCTTCTTGTTCAGGCGAATCACTCTTCCAATGACCGAGGGATCGCCACTGAATCGTTGCTGCCAGAACATATAGTTGAGGACAACCACCGGAACTGCGTCCGCGGAATCGTCACGATGCGGATCTATGAGCCTGCCTGTCGCCGCAATCGCTCCTAATTCCGAGAAGTAATTCGCGGTCACAAAGTCGATCGACACCGGCTTCAGATCGTCGTCCAACTCCATTGCCGGACTGCCCATGGTGGCAAACATGGCCGACAGTGTTTTGGCGTGAGCCTGATAAAAAAGGAATGATTGATATGGAGTTTCGGAGGTATGGATCTCCAGAGAATCTCTTTGCAGCCGCACCAGTGCCGCTGGATCGCGCACCGGCAGGAAGCGAAACACAAGAAAATTAAGCAGGCTGAAACCCGTCACGCATACCCCGATGCCAAGTGTGAGCACGCCCACAGCCGTCGCCGCAAAACCGGGCGACCGCCACAGGATGCGAGCCGCATAGCGAAGGTCCTGTAGCAACCGGTCAATCCACGTCCAGCCCCATGCCTCGCGCGACTGCTCGCGCAGCCGCAGCGTGTTGCCGAAATTCCGGCGGCCTTGTCGTGCAGCCATCTCGCGGTGAAACTCCATTTCGTTTTCGAGTTCGCGATCGAAGCGGCGGTGAAACAACAGATAGCGAAGACGACGGAAAAGTTCGCCCATAATGCTCTCCCTTATGCGGTACGCAATACAGCCTGAATTGCCTCGGTAACGCGGTCATAGTTCGATAGCTCGGCCTGCAACTGCTTCCGGCCAGCCGGGGTCAGGCGATAGAAGCGAACTTTACGGTTCGTCTCAGAGATGCCCCATTCCCCGCTGACCCAGCCCTTCAGCAGCATCTTCTGCAGCGCCGGATAGAGTGAGCCTTCTTCCACTGCCAACACTTCGCTCGAAAGAATGTGAATCCGCTGGGCAATTGCATATCCATGCAGGGAACCGGACTGCAGCACTCGCAGAATCAACAGGGTGAGCGCGCCGGGAGGCATATCGGGTTTAGGCATAAGACTCATAGGCATAGATTGCCTATGCCTGAGTGTACTGTCAAGCCGCTTTCACAAAATTGTTTTGGGCCTACAATGACACCATGACGGAACAAACCTGGAATGCCACGCAGTACGCGCTCAATGGGCGCTTCGTCGCCGACCTTGCCGGAGGCGTGATCGATCTGCTCGACGCCCGGCCCGGAGAGAGCATCCTCGACCTCGGCTGCGGTGATGGCGCGCTGACGGTAAAGATCGCTGCATCGGGAGCTAAAGTGAAAGGCGTAGACAGCTCTGAGAGCATGGTCGCAGCCGCAAAGGCGCTCGGCATTGACGCGCAGGTCACAAGCGCTGACGCCCTCGAGTTCGATCACGAGTTCGACGCCGTCTTCTCGAACGCTGCTCTGCATTGGATGCGCAACCAGGACACGGTCCTTGCCGGTGTGCATCGCGCGCTTAAGCAAGGCGGTCGCTTTGTCGCCGAGATGGGAGGCCACGGCAACATCGCAGCCATTCAGGTAGCTCTGCGCGCGGTTTTCGCCAGGCACGGGCTCGATGCGACTCAGGCCGAGCACAACTACTTTCCGACTCCGGCAAGCTACGAATCGCGCCTGCGGCATCACGGCTTTGACGTGCACTACATCGAGCTGCTTCCGCGCCCCACGCCGCTTCCGCAAGGAGGCATGCGCGGATGGCTCGAAACATTCCGCCGCGGACTATTCCAGCAACTACCGGAGCCCGAAAGGGAAGTCGCTTTCAAGGAAACAGTACAACTGCTCAAGCCCGTGCTCTGCGACGACCTGGGCAAGTGGACCGCCGACTACGTACGCCTGCGTTTTCTTGCTATCGCCATTTGATCTACCGCCCGTACTTCTTCAGCACTTGCTGCAACTGCTCATGAGGAAGTCCCGGCACAGTATGGCCATCGATGCCGGTCATCGTCTTCGCCCCCACCATCGCATTTACGATGGCTTCCTCAGTGGCTTCGACGGTAGCGTTAAACAACGGACTGATCCGCTCGTTCGCGACTGTCTGCACAGTATTCGGCCCTGGTGAATCATTCGCATGCGCGTTTGCGGTCGAAAAGGCCAGGAAAATGTCACCCGACCCGTTACCCGAAGTCGACCCGGTGCGTGCGAGCCCCATCGTAGCCCGGCGCGCCAGCCGTTTCAGTTGCGTGGGAATCAGCGGCGCATCCGTGGCCACTACGATGATGATCGAGCCCTTATCGCCCTGACTCTCGCCCGCCTTGTCATCCTTGAACATCGAGTAGGGAACACCCTCGATAATTTCTTTCCCCACCGGCACGCCCGCAATTGTCAGCTGTGGCCGCCGCCCGCAATTGCACTGCACCAGCACGCCAACGGTATAGCCGCCGGCTTCTTTTGGCAGCACACGCGAGGCGGTACCGATGCCGCCCTTAAATCCGTAGCAGACCATCCCCGTCCCGCCGCCAACCGCGCCCTCAGGAACGGCCCCGCTCGCGGCTCCATCAAGCGCGCTGAAGACATGCTCCGGCTTCACATGGAAGCCGTTGATGTCATTCAGCCAGCCATCCCAGGTCTCGGCAACGACAGGCAGCGACCAGTCCTGATGAAACATTGGATGTTTCAGCGACCAGGCAATGATGGAATCACGCACGACGCCAACGCTGTGTGTATTGGTAATCGCAACCGGACCTTCCAAAAAACCCGACTCCTCGACCCAGGTTGTCCCCGTCATCTCGCCGTTGCCATTCTGGCTGAACCATCCGGCGTATACAGGATCGGCATTCGCCTTCCCGCGCGGGAAGAGCACCGTGACTCCGGTCCGCACCGGACCTTCGCCAACTTTCAGAGGCCCATTCCCCGAGATCAGCGTGGTGTGACCAACCTCGACGCCGCGCACATCGGTAATAGCGTCCAGCGGCCCGGGAGTGCCGTCAAAAGGCACTCCGAGATCGCGTGCGCGCTGCGCCTGCATTGTCATGGCGAAAAGTGAAAGAAGGATAACAGAACAAATCCGCATGCGAGGAACGCTATCGCAGATAAGTCTTCGAAGCCAGAAAAAGTTGAGCGCGCAGGCTAGCCCACATGGGCTGTTGCCCGCGAAGAGGGTGTCGCCAGAGTGCGGGCCGGCAGATAGACGCGCACGGTGGCGCCGCGCAACTCGCCATCGTTGCTGTTCTCAATGCGAATATTCCCGCCATGCTTTTGCACGATGCCCATGCTCACCCACAGGCCCAGCCCTGTTCCTTGCTCGCCCTTCGTCGTAAAGAACGGTTGAAAGAGTTTCTGCGAAGCCTGATCGGCAATCCCCGGTCCGCTGTCGATAATTTCAATCAGGACACCCGCGCCTCGGAACTCCTCCGCGGGTACGCCGCGCATGCGAATCAGAATCCGGCCATCGTTGCCCACCGCATCAACCGCATTCGCAACCAGGTTGGCGAAGACCTGACGCAGTTCAGCCGGGAAGCCCTCAACGACGAAGCTTCCCACAAAGTCCTGCTGCACCGAGATATTCTGGTTATCAAGACGCCGCTGCAGTAAGAGCAGGACGCCTTCCAGCAGATCTTTAAGATCAACCTCGACCGGCGCATTTGGCTCACGGTAAAGGTTCAGCATCGTGCGGCTGATTTGCATGGTACGCTTCAACTCCTGCTGCGCCATATTCAGATATTCGTTCCTCTTCTCGGGATCGTTCTCCCGCGCGACCAGGTAGTGCAGGTTCGCCACAGAATCCAGAGGATTGTGAATCTCGTGCGCGATGCTCGCCGCGAGACGTCCGGCGACAGCCAGCTTCTCGTTCGCAATCAGTGCGGCTTCAGTACGCTTCTGATCGGTGACATCGCGAAAGACCAGCACAATGCCGATCATTTTGCCTTCTTTATCGCGAATGGGAGCAGCGCTGTCATCGATCACATATTCGGCTCCGCTGCGTGAGAGCAGCGCCGTGTGGTTTGCCAGCCCGATCACCGCGTTCAGCCGGCGCACTTTCTCTACCGGATTCTCAGACTCCTCGCGTGTCATCTCATTAATAATGTGGAATACCTGCGTCAGCGGCTTGCCTCGTGCCTCCTGCATCGGCCATCCGGTAAGCTCTTCGGCCACCGAGTTCATGAATTCGACGCTGCCGTCCACATCGCAGGCAATCACCCCATCGCCGATGGAACGCAGTGTCGTATGCAGCCACTCGCGACTCTCGTAAACTTCAGCAGCGCTTTTATGCAGATCGTCGAGAGATTGCTGATACGCGCGCGACACCTGTCGGAGGCGCATCATGGAGAAAATACTCAGAGCAACGCCAACGATAAGCGCTCCAAAGATGACGATGACGATTTCCCGGCGCTCCAGCACAATCGCCTTTTCCAGGCGCTCTTTGCGAAGCTTATCTTCGGCTTCGCTCATCGTTCTGGTTGCCTGGCGAACCGCGGTCATAAGGTCGCGTCCGCGATAGGCCAGACTCTTGTCGGCCGTCGGGTTTGGCGAGGAGATGACATTCTGCGCAAAACCCAGCCAGATCAGGTAGGCATCATGAATGCGGACGAGGTTGGCAATCTGCTGAGGATTATCGGCAATCAGTTGTCGAAGGTACGTGAATTGCGTGTCGATATGAGCGTTGCGGTTATCGAACACCCGCAACATGCTCTTGTCACCGGTAAGCTCGAAGCCGCGCAGCTCCGTCTGCTGGTCGATGATCCGCCGTTCGAGTTCGGCGATTTGAGCGCTGGCCAGGTCGCTGTGATCAAGCCAGAGCTGGGCCTGCCGCGTGTCCGTTACCTGCCAGAGCAATATGCCTGCCAGGGCAACAAGGGCAACGAGCGGTACGAAAAAGGCCTGTTTTAAGACACGCTGAAAATCCCGAAGATTCACCGATTGCTCCCCATGGACACTTGGGATGCATCGATGAGCAGTTGCAGCCGGCTGATCAGCATTTCCGGGCCTTCTCCTTTCGAAAGAGTAGCATTCACCAGATCAACAGTTTCCTGCGGCAGGTCCACGCACGCCGAATGCAGCAGAATCGGCACCTTGGGTTTGATCGTGCGCATAACTGCGGCTACGCGGCCCCCGTCCATCTCCGGCATCAGGTAATCGAGCAAAACTATATCAATCGCATTCGTCTCGAACAGGCTGATCGCCGTCTTTCCATCCAGGGCCGTCAGCACCTTAAATCCGGCCATCTCCAGTAATGCTCTCCTGATTTGGAGGCCGAGCGCCTCATCATCCACGCACAGAACCGTATAAGAAATCATCATCTTTCCGCTATATCAACTGTTTTCTTTATGGCAGAGATATGGAATTCTCCTGGCGTGGCAGAAATCCAATGGAATCAATAACAATAAAGCCGTGCAAGAGTATAGCATTACGAAAGGTCAGTGGCCTCCCGATTATTTTCTTCGAATATGGACTTTGCTTGCGCAACACCTCCCACCACGAATTAACAGAACGTTTGCATTCTCTTTGCCATCTTGGGATAGCCTGTAATCGCAATTTAGCGTTCCATTCACGTCACAGTGACGAACACATACAGAGGGAAAAACCTGCTTGAGCCAGACCGTATTCGTGCTTGAGGACGACACCGATATTTCACGCCTGGTGCAGCACCACTTGGAAGCAGCAGGTTTCGCCGCCCGCGTCTATGCGAGCCCGGGAAACGTATTGTCGGACGCAGAACGTCAGCCGCCCGCGCTCTTTCTTCTCGACATTATGGTTCCGGGTGGGGACGGCCTCGATGTCTGCCGCCGCCTGCGCAGCCATCCTGCCCTGAGCGCCGTGCCCATCATCTTTCTTACTGCGCGCGCAGGTGAGAACGATCGCGTCCTCGGCCTTGAGCTTGGCGCCGACGACTACATCACCAAGCCCTTCGCGCCCCGCGAACTGCTGGCGCGCGTCAAAGCCGTATTGCGCCGCTTTGAGCGGCCCGCCACGCCTTCCGTCATTAGCTTTGAAGAGGTTGTCATCGATGCCAGCGCCATGCAACTAAAGGTGCGCGGAGAGCTGACCACTACTACGGCTACTGAATTTCGTCTTCTCGATTATCTTGCCCGCCACCCCGGCCGCGTTTTCAGCCGCGACCACCTGCTCGACGCTGTCTGGGGAGATGCCCGCTTCGTCACGCCGCGTTCGGTGGACGTCTATGTGCGGCGCATCCGTGAGAAAATCGAGTCAGACCCGGAAAATCCGCGATATCTGAAGACGGTGCGCGGCGCAGGATACCGTTTCGAAGTCCCGCGTCCGGCACAGTAAAACAGGACAAGGTGTGACAGGCAGGGTCTTCACCAAACTACTCGTGTCGTTTGTTCTGGTGCTGTTGGTCGGAACAGCAATCCTCGTTCTGTTCCTGCGGCCTATTATTGAGCACGCCATCCGCGACCAGGCTTATGCCACGCGTGACGTGGTCCTCGGGGCGGTGCTGGCATTGGCTGCGGCAACGCTACTGGCGGCATTTTTTGCGCGGCGTGTAGCCCAGCGCTTTGACCGCATCGTCCTTTTCGCCAACCGCATCGCCGCCGGCGATCTCTCGGCCCGCCTGGAAGAAGATAGTCTCGACGAGCTCTCAGAAGTTGCCCATGCGCTCGACGCCACCGCCAGCCGCCTTGAGCAGAGCTTCCACGCGCTTGAGGCCAGCCGCCGCGAACTGGCCGCGCTCCTCGACAGCATGCAGGAGGCCGTCGTCGCCGTGAACGCCCAGGGGCAGGTGATCTGGTCGAATGCCGTCATGCAGCGCATCTGTTCCAGCGCCGTGCGCGAAGGCCGCCCGCTGGTCGAGTTGCTGCGCGACCCCGACGTTCTCGCCTGCGTGGAAGGCGCATTAAGCCAGCGCGAAAACTTCAACGGCAAAGCCCTGAGCGTGACCCCCGGACGGATCTTCGAGATCAATGCCGCGCCCACGCCCGGCGGCGGAGCCGTCGCCGTGCTGCACGATGTCAGCAGCATCGAGCGCGCGGAAAAGACGCGCCGCGACTTCATCGCCAACGTATCGCATGAACTGCGTACGCCGCTGACATCGATTTCCGGATATGTGGAAACGCTGCTCGAAGGCAACGAAGAGGTGTCTCATCAAGCGCGTGAATTTCTCGCCATCATCCTCAAGAACGCGACGCGTATGAACCGCCTGACTGAGGACCTGCTGGCCCTTGCCAGCGTCGAATCGGGCGATTACAAGCTGGCCCTTCAGCCCATGCGCGCTTCTGCCATCGTCGCAGATGCCATCGATTCGCTCACCGGCATGGTGCTCGACTCCGAGGTGTCGCTCGAAGCCGCCGAGACAACTGATGCGCTGGTTCTCGTCGATCCTGACGCGCTCAACCAGGTCTTCGGCAACCTGATTGAAAATGCGATGAAGTACGGCAAATCCGGCAAACGGGTGCTGGTTGGGGCGAAAATGCTCGACAAGGGTGATTCAGACCACAGGATGGTCGAATTCTTCGTCCGCGACTTCGGCCCCGGCATTCCCTACGAACATCTGGACCGCATCTTCGAGCGCTTCTACCGCGTAGATAAGGCCCGCTCACGCGAATCCGGCGGCACCGGACTAGGCCTCGCCATCGTGAAGCATATCGTTATGAGGCACGGTGGACGCATTCGCGCCGAAAGCGAACTGGGCGCAGGTGTCAACTTCCTGTTTACCCTGCAATGCGCCCCGGAAAAGAAGCCTGTATCGCCCCTTGAACCCGTCGCCCAGGCAATCGCCGATTAGCCGGCTTTCGTCCAGATGGTTTGATCATTGACTTGGCCCTATTAACGCTAACTGAGATTCAGCTACCGATTCATCCATTACACCACGGAGAATGAAGAGCATATCGTCCCAGTGAGCAACTCATTCTCCGCCCGATACAATGAGCGTTTCGCCCGTAATCCCGCGAGCATCATTCGGCGTGTGGAACCCTACCGGTGGTCCAGCGTCGTCGGGTTGAGGTGGCAGGACTCTGCCAGGTTTTGGAATCAGTCGAAATTCTGTTCCAGCTTCGCGTCCCTCATCATGCGGTTGCGGCGAAAGTCCATTGGACACGACCTGCGGCTGCAGCGGCAGAAATACTGAGAAGACCGTTCCAGTAGCCGGGGCTAGAGCACTGCTTCTTACCCGAATCGTTCCGCCGTGTTTTTGGACGATTCCAGAGCTTACCCAAAGCCCCAGTCCTGTGCCCAAATCGCCTTTTGTGCTGACAAACGGTTCGAAGAGCCTTTGCCTGATTTGAGGGGAAATCCCGGACCCGGTATCTGCGATGGTAAAACGTATGCCGGGACGCGCTCCATTGCTGTGTTCACGAGCATTGGTGATGCGGATCTTCAGCGTACCGCCCTTGGACATGGCATCCACCGCGTTTCCCATCAGGTTTACTATCAGCTGGCGCAGTTCTCCCGCCCTCGCAAGGATTGGCGGGCATTGCCGAAAATCTTTTTCGAGCACAATTTGTGCGGAATTCAATCGCGCCTTGTAAAGGACCAGGGCGGAATCCGTAATCTCATTGACCCGGACAATCTGCGGCTTGCTGTTCTGCCGGTAAAATTTCAGGGTCTGGGTGGCTATTTCAGACACTCGGGCCAGCTCACTCATCCCGGTTTGTGCGTACTTCTTTGCCTCGTGTAAGGAAGAAGACACGTTGATGAGATAGAGCAAATTGACGACCGCCTCAAGGGGGTTGTTGATTTCATGTGCGACGCTGGCGGCCAGACGCCCAACTACAGCCAGTTTTTCCGCTGTACGCAATGCTTCTTCCGCCTTGGCGCGCTCAGCAAGATAGTCTCTCATCTGGTACTGACGTGAACGACTGCGAAGGGCAGCTTGAACGGTGCTCATTAAGGTCTCAGGCCGAACAGGGCGCTCCAGCAAGATCAGGTTGCCGAGCGGCTTGCGAACAAGCATTCTCCTTTGACTCTCAGAGTTGACTACCCCGCGATCGGTAAGAATGATGATGGGAAAATCACCCCAGGAAGCCTGGTCAGCGATCTGTGCCGTCCACTGACTGATGTCGTGCACGTCAAGGGCTTCTTCAGCCAATATCACGGCGCCCGCTCCCGCCGTCATTTCGATGCGAGCCAGTTCCGCCGTTGAGCAATTGACGCAGGCGATGCCTCTGCTGGCGAGAAGATTGCATATGAGCACGCCGTCTCGTCCCGACGGCGCGGCCACTACTACACGCAGGTCATACTCCCGATTCATCAGGCTCTCGTAGCGCTCTTTCTTGGCCATTGGAGACGGCCTAGTTTGCCGCGATATTGGGGAGAACCGGTCAGCACGCCATCGAATTCCGTCAATACGTCTCCAACCCGGATGACTCCGCCCTTCATGACCAGCTCACGAATGGTACGTTCGTGCTCTCCGCTGCGCTTCTTAATTACCGAAAGCGCCTGCTTGACCTCGCCTGCTGCCTCAAAGTATCGGAACAAAAGGACGGTATCGGCCAGGTAGCTTACGTCCACCGGAGTATCGATGTTGGTGCCCACAAAACCGTGCTGGGCAACGGTCATCACCGTCGTAACGCTTTTCTGGCTTAGGTAGCCTAGTAGTTCATGCAGCTGCATCGCCAGAAACTTCTCGCCGGGCATCGCGTTCAGAAAGCCGTTCAAGCTGTCGATAACCAGCAGCTTCAGATCCTTCTTCTCAACCAACTCCCTGATCTCATGAACAAATTGACCAGGCGAAAGTTCGGCTGCATCGACCTGGCGAAGGGAGAGTTTTCCGGACTCAACGTGCTTCTTGATGTCGAGTCCCAGTCCTGTTCCCCGGGTCACCAGTGTTGCCAGAGTCTCATCGAAGGCGAAAACCGCCGCGCCGCCACCTTGCTGGACAGCCGACACTGCGTAACGGAGCGCAATGGTGGATTTTCCGCAACCAGCGGGTCCCAGTAGAAGGGTGCTGGTGCCGCTATCAATTCCGCCGCCCAACAAGGTATCCAGCGCCTCAAGACCGCTTTTCAGTTGCGTCGGGGAAAAGCTAAGGAGGTGCTCCGAGGCAACCAGCCGCGGGTAGACCTGCACGCCACCCCGCAGAATGACGTAGTCATGGAAGCCTTCGCGAAACTGCGCGCCTCGCAGCTTCTTTACTTCGAGCCGGCGCTTCTTGACGCCGTACTCCCGCTCCACACTCTCCATCATGATCACGCCGTGGGCAATGCTCTCCAGTTGCAGATCGCTGCCTTCCGCGGTGCGATCATCGAGTAAAACTACGGTGCAGTTACGTCCTGCAAAATATCGCTTCAGGCCCATAATTTGTCTGCGGTAACGCAGAGAATCGCGCGCCAGCAAACGTAGCTCTGAGAGTGAATCAAACACCAGGCGCGTCGGCTTCAGCCTCTCCACCTCTGACAACACAGCGGCCGTCGTGTCTGCCAACTCAATTTCAGTCGGGTGAAAGACGGTGTACTGGGCCTCCGGCTTAAGGTGATCCTCGTCGGGACTGAGTTCGAAGATGTCGATCGCGTCCAGCGACCAGCCGTGCGATTCCGCAATTTCCAGAAGTTCTATTTTTGACTCGGAAAGGGTTACATAAAGGCCCTTTTGTCCGTGGCTGGCGCCCTCCAGCAGGAATTGCAGTGCGATTGTGGTCTTTCCCGTCCCTGGATTCCCCTCGATAAGATAGAAGTGATTGCGGGCCAGACCTCCACCTAAAATATCGTCAAGGCCCGCAACGCCAGTCGCGAGAAGCTCTACAGGCCGGGGCTTCCCAAACACGCCATGGACTGCGCCGTTTCCAGACTCAGTGGAGTTCGCGTTCTTTGTGGAATGTGAATCCATCTCCAACTCCTGTTATGAGTTCGACATAGGGCCTGATGGAATTCCACTGTCTCTCGATTTCTCTTCAACGCAACCCACAATAACTTTGCTTGGGGTTCCCAGCAATTCGCCTCGAGATCGGACCCTGTTGTCGGCTGGCTTTCGCTTTACCGCAATTTCCAGAGATACCTGGACATCTTGAAGTTTCCTCTTCTGCTAACCAATCGTCTGGTCAATTTTGTACACAGTGCGCAGTCGCAAGCGAAGTCCGGTAAACGGCAGACATAGCGCAACTCACTTGCCCAGGAGCCCGTGCTCCACTACAGGCCGAATACATTTTCTCGTCGGTGACAACGTTGAATATTGAATGGAACAGCCGGGGTTTCTTGCGCAATTCACGGAACAGTAACGTTTCTTTAACAATCGCCCCACAGAATCGACAGTAGTTTTTCGAGGGGGAGTACAGTGAAAAAAGGCACGTTTTTAGCTGCTGCGCTAGTAGTGTGCGCAGTATCTGCCGGTTTTTCCCAGAAGCTCAATGGAGCAGGCGCGACGTTTCCATATCCCATTTATTCCAAATGGTTCAGTGAATACAGCGCACAGCATCCCGGCGTTGAAATCAATTATCAATCCATCGGCAGTGGCGGCGGCATTCGCCAGGTCACCAGCGGAGTCGTTGACTTCGGCGCCAGCGACGGCCCGATGACCGATGAGCAGCTCAAGGCCTCGAAGGTCAAGATCGTGCACATTCCCACCGTGCTGGGCGCGGTCGTTCCCATTTACAACCTTCCCGGCGTTTCCGCCGAATTGAAGTTCTCGCCTGACGTTCTGGCAGATATCTACCTGGGCAAGATCAGCAACTGGAACGACGCCCGCATCGCCAAGGACAATCCAGGCGTATCCCTTCCCAACACCGATATTGTCGTCGTCCACCGCTCTGACGGCAGCGGCACCACCTACATCTTCACCGACTACCTCTCCAAGGTCAGCAATGACTGGAAGAACTCCGTCGGCAAGAGCAGTGCCGTGCCGTGGCCAAAGGGAATCGGCGGTAAGGGCAACGAAAACGTCGCCGCCATGGTCCGCCAAATGCCGGGAGGCATCGGTTACGTCGAACTGATCTACGCGCTCCAGAACAAGATCGCTTACGGCTACATCAAGAATGCTGCCGGCAACTGGGTCAAAGGCAGCGTTGAAGGGGTCACCGAAGCTGCAGCCAGCGTGAAGCAGATGCCGGCTGACTATCGCGTCTCCATCACCAACGCGCCGGGTGCGAACGCCTACCCGATCTCCAGTTTCACCTGGCTGCTGATCCCCACGCCACCGAAGGACAGCAACAACGGAAAGATCATTAAGGACTTTTTGGGCTGGATGCTCGATCACGGTCAGTCGGAAACCGGCGCGCTTTACTATGCGCCGCTTCCGAAGGCGGTCTCCGATAAGGTTCGCGCCACCATCGGTCAACTGCAGTAAGTTTGCTGCAAGGGCGGGCAGATTTCTGCCAGCCCTTGCGCTTTCCGGCCTGTTTTCCGCTACAATGGGCACCTTGAACCGTCCATTATTTCCTTATTTTTCATAGGGTTTAACGTTCTGTTCAAAATGGCTGTTTAAGGTAGTAAGTGGTGAATCCCAAAGTCCAGGAAGTGCGCGTGTCCGGCCCACCTGTCGTTCCCACGCCATCACCGGTGCCTCCGCCAGCAGAGATATCGAACTCTGCGCCCTCACCTGTCCGCAAGTTTCTAACCGAGCGCGGCAGCTCCGCAATGAGCGACCACGTCTTCCGCTGGTTGATGCTGATCTGCGCGATTTCCATCTTTGGAATCGTCGCTCTCATTGCCTGGGAACTGGTTGCACGCTCCCAGCTGACGATCTCCAAGTTTGGCCTCAGCTTCTTTATCAAACAGGAGTGGGACCCGGTCAACGGCAACTTCGGCGCGCTGCCTTTCATCTTTGGAACGCTCGTGTCGTCGATCGTCGCGCTGATTATCGCCGTGCCACTCTCCGTCGGGGTTGCCATCTTCCTGACCGAAATGTGCCCGAAGATGTTGCGCGGCCCGCTCTCCTTCCTCACCGAACTCCTCGCCGCGATTCCCAGCGTCGTCTATGGCCTATGGGCGGTTTTCATCCTGGTGCCGATCCTGCGCGTGCACGTGAACCCATTCCTGATGAAGACTCTCGGATGGACCGGCTTCTTCGCCGGGCCTAATTACGGTATCGGCATCATGGCCGCCGGGGTCATCCTCGCCATCATGATTCTCCCCATCATTTCGTCGCTCACGCGCGAAGTGATGACTGCCGTCCCGCACGCGCAGCGCGAAGCCGTGCTGGCGCTGGGAGCGACGCGGTGGGAAATGATCCGCATGGGCGTTCTGCGTAATGCGCGCATCGGCATCGTCGGCTCGATCATTCTCGGCCTGGGCCGCGCGCTCGGCGAAACCATCGCTGTGACCATGGTCATCGGCAACCGGCCGGAAATCGTCAAATCGCTCCTCGGCCTCGGCTACAGCATGGCCAGCGTCATCGCCAACGAGTTCAGCGAGGCCTCCGACGACCTGTACCTCAGCGCGCTGATCGAAATCGGTCTCGCGCTTTTCATCGTCACCATCATCGTGAACGCAATCGCGCGTCTGCTGGTGTGGGCCGTCACGCAGGGCTCGTCGGCTCGGGCTGCTTAAAAGGAACGGAACAGTAAGTATGGCGCTAGCGCAAAAACCGAGCAAAGCGAACTACTTATGGCGCATGTTTGTCAATCACGCAGCCACCACTCTGGCTGTCGTCAGTACGATTCTCGTCGTCGCACCTCTCATCGCCATCTTTGCCTACCTCGTCTACAAGGGAGCCAGTTCGCTTAATTTAGCTTTCTTCACCAAGACCCCCGCGCCTGTAGGCGAGACCGGCGGCGGCATGGCCAACGCCATTGTCGGCTCGGGAATTCTGCTCGCGCTCAGCAGTGTTTTGGGCGTTCCCATCGGAATCGCCGCTGGCATCTATCTTTCGGAGTTTGGACGCGGCGGCAGGCTCGCCAACCTCGTCCGCTTCACCGCCGACGTCCTCAACGGCGTTCCTTCGATCGTCATGGGCATCGCAATCTACTCGCTCATTGTGCTGCCGCAGAAGCATTTCTCCGCGCTCTCCGGCGGCGTGGCCCTTGGCATCATGATGATCCCCACCATCACGCGCACCACTGAAGAAATGTTGCTGATGGTCCCGAATTCGATTCGCGAAGCTGCCCTCGGTCTCGGCGTCCCCAACTGGCGTTCCGTGCTGGCCATTACCCTCAAGACCGCATCTCCCGGCGTCATCACCGGATGCATGCTCGCCTTCGCTCGTGTCGCTGGTGAAACCGCGCCGCTGCTCTTTACCGCCTTCGGCAACCAGTTCTGGAGCGCGAATGTCAATCAGCCCATCGCTGCGCTGCCGCTTCAGATCTACGTCTACGCCCTCTCCCCCTATGACGAGTGGCACCGCCTGGCATGGGCCGGCGCGCTGGTCCTGATCGTACTAATCGTCGTTTCCGTTGCGCTGGTGCGGTTTGTCACCACGCGCGGCGTCTTGAAGGGAGCAAATTAAGTGGGTGTCGGAATCGAAGTCTCACAACTCAATGCGTGGTACGGAACAAACCACACGCTGCAAGACATCAACCTGAAGATTCCGGCAAACCAGGCCACCGCACTCATCGGTCCCTCCGGTTGCGGTAAGTCCACCTTCGTCCGCTGCATCAACCGCATGCACGAGACCAACCCCATCGGCAAAGTCACCGGCACCATCCGCGTCGGCGACCTCGACATCTACAACGACGCCTCGCCCGTAGAAATCCGCCGCCGCATCGGAATGGTCTTTCAGCGCCCCAACCCGTTTCCCACCATGTCGATTTACGACAACGTGGCCGCCGGCCTGCGCCTCAACGGCTTCAGCAACCGCCGCATCTTAGATGAAGTAGTAGAGCGCTCGCTCAAACACGCTGCGCTCTGGGACGAAGTGAAGGACGACCTGAAGAAGAAATCCGGAGCCAGCCTCTCCGGCGGACAGCAGCAGCGCCTCTGCATTGCTCGCGCGCTCGCTGTCGATCCCGAAATCCTGCTCATGGACGAGCCCGCCTCGGCCCTCGACCCGGTTTCCACCGCGAAGATTGAAGACCTCATCTTCCAGCTCAAATCGCAGTACACTATCGTCATCGTCACCCACAATATGCAGCAAGCGGCGCGCGTGGCAGAGCGCACCGGTTTCTTTTTGAACGGGAGGCTTGTTGAGTTTGATTCTACTCACAAGATTTTCACAAATCCCGGCGACAAGAGGACGGAAGATTACATAACGGGTAGATTCGGATGACACGTGTTCGTTTTCACAGAAGCCTTGATGAACTCAAAGAAAAACTGTTGATAGTAGCCGGCATGGCCGAACAGTCGATTCAACGTGCTGTTGAAGCCTATCGCACTTGCGATCTCTCGATTTGCGACCTGGTAGACCGCAGCGAAATGGCGATCAACCGCATGGAACGCGAGATCGATCAGATGGCGCTCGATCTGCTCGCCATGGAACAGCCCATGGCCATCGACCTGCGCTTCATCCTCGCCGTCATCAAGATCAATGCTGACGTCGAGCGCGTCGGCGACTCAGCCGTCAACATCACCGAACGTGTGCGCGACCTGCAGGCCTATCCCTGCGTCGATCTGCCGATCGACATCCCGCGCATGGCCGATCTCGCCGCCGGAATGGTGCGCAAGGCGCTGCAGTCTTTCATCGAGGCCGACGCCGATACGGCCAGGTCCGTACTCTCGATGGACGACAGCGTCGACAACCTCAATGAGACGATGCACTACGCGCTGTTAAACGTCATGCGCGAACATCCGGAGCACACTCCGCAGGCACTCAATGCGCTGGTCATCGCCCGCAGCCTCGAACGCGTCGCCGACCACGCCACCAACATCGCCGAAGACGTAATCTTCTGGGTGCAGGGCTCCGACGTGCGCCACCACATGAGCGTAAACGACGGCACCCGCGGCTAGTTGCTCTAAGTTGTCATCCTGACACTGAACGATGTGAAGTGAAAGGATCTGCTTTTTAGCGTCGATTAGCACGAAAATGGGTGCCCCATCCTTTGCGTAGCAAAGGGTGGGAGAGCACAACCTTAATCGGCTAGCTCCTGTCTAAAAACAAATAAGGCGCAATCTCAAGCCATCTCCCTCAACCGCTCAAGAAAGATCCTTTGTCCCGCCAATATTTTTTCTCGCGCATCATTTAGAGAAAACCACTCCCACCGATCCACCTCTGGAAACTCCGCCATGCGCCCGGAACGCGGAGGCCACTGCATAGAGAACGTATTGCTCTTCAACCCAGAGGAATCGCAATCACCCTCGACCGCCCAGGCCGTCACAATCTTCCCGCCAGCCTGCTTCGCCTCACCCAGCACAATGAAATCGCCCTCGGGCGCGATGCCGGTCTCTTCCTCAAATTCGCGCTGAGCAGCTAACAGGGGCTCTTCATCAGAATCAACTTCGCCCTTAGGAATCGACCACGCACCCAAATCCTTCTTAGCCCAGAACGGCCCGCCCGGATGCGCAAGCAATACCTCTACGAGATCACCACGGCGTCGATACATCAACAGACCAGCACTGCGTTTCGGCATAAAGCAAAGTATCCCAGACAATTGTCATCCTGAGCGAAGCGAAGGATCTGTTTTCTCCATGCCGTGGCACGAAATCGTGCGGCGGGAAAGCACGAGCCCAACCCGCAGTGAACTCAGATGCCAGGAATCTTAGACGTCTCTATAGAATCAGTCCTACAGACAGAACTGAGGAAGCTTAATGGAGATCCCTCCACGAGATCACAACGACCAACTCTGCGGCTCCGTCCTTGTCCTCATCCAGTTCGACGTCTGCGAAGAAATCCGCCTCGATCGCCTGCGCGAAATCTTCAGCGCGCAAACCGTGCAGAAGCCGCCCCTCAAGCACGCCATCCCCAACTATGTTCGCTATCAGCGCCCACCCGTGATCGAAACCGCGGAATCGTTGGTGCTCGAAACTGGAGAGCGTCTTCACGGACAGATGAAGTACTACGACTACGGCGTCGTGAGCGTGATCTTCGAGCTGCCCTTTGTCGGCAACTGGGAGAAGCTCATTCAACTCTCCAGCCGCTGGGTGTGGGACATCGATTTCTCCGCCCACGCCCAGCAAATTGCCAGAAAGCGGCTCGATCAGGCCGCCGCAGCGCTGATCAAGCCCTACCAGGAATGGCTCGACGAAGACTACTTCATCTTTCACCTGCGCGAACTCCCCGGATCGCCGACAGCACCGGAACTGCTCCTGCATCGCGGAAAGGAAATCTCCCAGATCGTGCGCGGCGATGTCACGGAACTTTCAGAAAGCGAGCGCCATGAAGTTCTGCAGTCGGGCATTTCATACGGCGTCAGAGACCTCGCAGTCATAGGATGGAACGCGGCCTTCCTATACGACACACAGACTGGAGCAGAAACCGCCATTCAGCTCCTCGAATACGCCAACTCGCAGCTCCTCGAATTCCGCCACTACGACGACCTGCTCACCAGCGAACTCGAAGGCGTCTACAACTCATTGGAAGAGGGAACCGGCATCTTCGCCCGCTGGAGACTCGCCCGCTCGGCTACAAAACTGAACACCGTCCTGCTCGAAGTGACGGAATTGACCGAGCACGCCGACAACGCCATAAAGTTCCTGAGCGACATGTTCTCGGCACGTCTCTACAAACTGGCCGCATCCAAAGTCGGCGTGCCTGACTACAAGAATCTCGTCACCAACAAGGTCCAGACCGCCCGCGAGCTCTACCACTTCATGGTCGACCAGTTCAATCAGAGCCGGGCCTTCTTCCTCGAACTCACAGTCGTCATCATCCTCGTCATCGAGCTCTTCTACCTTTTCCACGGCCATCCGTTCAAATAGACCCAGAATCAGATCGGCCCGCGATAGCGCCGCAACCGCACCGCCACTAGCAGAAAGATCGCCGAGAGCGCCAATCCCACCCACAATCCCGGACTGATCAGGAATCCTGCTGGCGAGAGCATCATGACAGGCATCTTCATCGGACCAAAGCCTGCACTGGCTGTTCCCGGCATCGGTGCGCCAGCGATACGATCTCTCAGCAACTCACCAAAATGTGCCGTGCCAAACGCAATCTTTTCCACGATGGCAATGGCCAGCGGAGGCAGCAGCGCCCACAGAAACGGAGCGCGCCGCGCCCACGCCGAAACCATCATCAGCCAGCAGAAGATCGGCGCGTACCAGAGCGAGTGGATCGTCACCAGATGGTAGAGCAGTCCCAGCCACATCGGAAGCGGCCCAAGATGCGCCCATAGCGGAGCAGCACTCTGCCCCGTCGCCAGCAGCATCGCAGAACTCGCCATCAGCATCGCAAACTGCGTCACAACCGTGATTGCAAACGTCACCAGTGGAAGCACCACCAGTGGAATACACGCCTTCGACAATACCGTCTCCAGATCGGAAACCGGCAGTGATTTCCAGAACAGAATGCTGCGGTCGCGCCGCTCGCCGTGCAACGCCTCGAGGCAATAAAAGATCGCGACGATAAATGTGCTCAGCATAATCAGCAGCTCTGACGCCGAATTGTAAGGACCTGCAATCATCTCGAACTGCTGCATCGGCGCGCTACCACCCGCCGCGTGCATCCTCCCCGGCAGATGAAACAGATTGATCAGAAATCCGATCAAGAACAGCACGGCAACCGCCGCCGGTGCGAGATAGATCGAGCGATACTCCCACAACTCACGGCGCACCGACCACAACATGCGCCGGCTTGCCGGAATCGTTACCGTTGCTGCCGTCTCGGTCTGCGAGAGAGCTTCGGGCATCACATTGGATTGCATATTCATCGAGCCGCTCCTTTTGTCTGACCAGCCTGATTCCCGATTACAGCAACAAACAAATCAGCAATGCTTGGCCTCCGCACCTCGCCCATCGCGGCCAGTTGTTCGCGATCGCCACGATCAAACAGAAGCACACCGCGCCCCAGCACTTGTCGCTCGTACATCGGCCTCAGTGCGCGCGCAGCAGCAAGCTGCTCCGGAATCACAGTCACTTCCTGGTAGCGCGCTTCCACTTCGTCCATGCTGCAATTCAGCACGATGCGGCCGCGATCGATGAACATCAGATCGGTAAGCACATGCTGAATCTCATCCACCTGGTGCGTCGTCACCACAATCGTGCGGCTGCGGTCGAAATAGTCATTCAGCAGGGAATCGTAAAATTGCTTCCGATAGAGAATGTCGAGACCCAGCGTCGGCTCATCCAGCACCAGCAACTTCGCATCAATCGCCATCACCAGGGCAAGATGCAGCTGGGCCACCATGCCCTTCGACAACTCCCGCACTCTGCTGTTACGCCGGATCGTGGTCTTCGCCAGAAAGCCTTCCGCCTTCGCGCGATCGAACCGCGGATGCACGCCTACGAGATAGTCGAGCGCCTGCGAAACTCGCAGCCAGCGCGGCAGCACCGCGACATCGGCAATAAAACAGACGTCGCGCATCAGCAGATCGCGCTCCGTCCACGGGTCGCGCCCGAGCACGCGCAGCGCTCCCTGATACGGAGTCAGTCCGAGAATCGCATTCAGCGCGGTCGTTTTGCCCGCGCCGTTTGGACCAATCAATCCGAGAATGCGCCCTTCCTCAACACGTAGGTCCACACCGTCCAGCGCAACCGTTGCGCCGAAGGCCTTGCGCAGGCCGCTCGCTTCTATGCAAGCCATAACGTTATCGTTCCTCTCCGGGGGATTTCGAAGACGGCAGACAGGCCGAGCCGTCGAGCAGTTCGTCCGTACTCAACCCGAGGCGCTGAATGGTGGCGCAAACCCGGGGCCACTCTTCCGCAAGAAACTTCTGTCGTTCGCCCGCGAGCAGCAGACCGCGTGCACCGGCATTAATGAACATCCCGCGTCCTCGCCTGGTTTCCACCAGCGCCTCGTTCACCAGTTCCTGGTATCCCTTCAGGACCGTAAGCGGATTTACCCGATATTCGGCCGCAACATTGCGCACCGAGGGCAGGGGATCGCCTTCCTTCAGCACGCCATCGAGAATCATCGCCACAACCCGGTCGCGAAGCTGGCGGTAAATCGGCTGACTGTTGTTCCACTCAAAATCCATCTTGGTTACTTTGCCCGCTGCAAGTCGAAGTGTGCTTGGACATGGTTGTCCTTGGGCATCATGAAAGTCCAGTCCTCGGTGTGGTGGTTGGCGTCGATCATGGTAAACACCACATGGTGCATATGCCCATGTTCCGAGCCGCCGGCAACGTCGAGGAAATCGAACTCTACGGTCTTTCCGTCCGGCGAAGTCTTGGCCACCATCCGCGGCCGGTTCCCGGCGTCGCAATAGTGCGTCAGCATCAGCCGGTTTCCATCCAGATACAACATCGTGATCGGATCGTCCGACTGGCCCGGCATCTTCATTTCATGCATGAGCGCGTTTCCCATGGAGGTCACGCGCAGCGAAACCTGCACCACCTTGCCTTGCACCTCGGTTTGTTGGGGCAGGGTAGTCACCGTGCCTTCCCAGGCGCCTGCCAGAGTTTTCAATTCGTCGAAGGATTTCTGCCCGTCAGACTGGCCAAGTGCCACGGCGGAGATCGACATCACGAAAACGGAAAATGCTAACCGAAGGAACTTCATTTTTCTTCCTCCCTTAGTGGAATCCGGTGAAATGCTATTGCTGGCAGGTGGGGAGATCGATGTTGTGATCTGACCTTGTCAGTGTGTCATGCTGTTATACATAACTACAACACTAACGCCAGAGAGTCAAGGTTTTATTTGCAGAGGCTCAATTTTCCCAAAATAGAACTCATTGGAAGAAAATATTATTCGTCGCAACGAGTAGTGGCCTGGAATTACGCCGAAATTGGTAAAATAGAAATAGGGGAAAAGTATTCCGAAGGTGCTGGCAGGCCATAACGCCAGCAATACGAGTATTTTACGCGTAAGTGTAATGAAATGAATAGTTTGCCGCGACAAAAACGTAACCCTAATCGTTTGTTAGATCTGGCTACCCTGGGGGGTCAGCCAGGCCAGTACTCCAACCGTTGCATCCGGGGAAAATAAAGCCCAAACCGCAGCGCCAGAGCCTCTCCATGAAGCTTCCGCAGGGCCCGCCCATATGAGGCAAGCTGAGGCTCGTAGAACGCACGTTGCTCCGCAAGGAAACCTGCAACGTCGCCGCCAGAGTAGGAAGCAGTCTTGTAATCCACCACCCAGAAGTACTCCGGGCCCTCCCGCAGAGGCTCCGCGCCGGCACGAAAGACACGGTCAGCACGAAGGGTCTGCAGCCGGCCGTCAACCCAGCCCGTCCATGACGCCTCCGACTGCGCTCCAGCATGCGGGCTGAGGAGCCACCGCCCGACGGGATCGGACGCTGAAGACTCCGCAGCCGCCAGAATGTCGGCGAGCGTCGCAGCAGTCTGCTCCGCCGGAAAAGCGGCCGCGCGCAGCATCGCCGACGCCTGCGGTTGCAGCAATGCCCGGATTTCGGAACAGGAAAGGCTGGATTTTTGCACAAAAAGTCGACTTAAACGCTCCAAAAGCGCATGAATGACGCTGCCGACGACGCGCTGCTGGCGCGACCCCTCAGGACGCTCAAAAGGTTCCCGCTCATCGGCAACAAGTGAGAACGTACCCGCAACGGTTACATTCTCGCCCATCGGCTGAACCACAACATCGGAGGGCAATCGTCGCAATACAAGCGGCGGATGCGTTGGCGCTGCCACCGCGGCAATATCGACAACACCTGGCTGCAGACCCGGAAAAGGAATCGGCATCTGCTTCGACTGAGCCTGAAACGCAGCTTCAAACTCGGCCTGAAGTGCAGGCCATGCAGTATTGAGCAAACTGTCCTGCCAGCCAGGCTCAAGCGAGCCTCGATTGCCGATAACAGCGGTGCCGAACAGATGCAACTCGCGCCGTGCTCTTGTACAGGCCACATAGAAGACGCGTTTGCGCTCCTCATCTTCGCGCATCTGGCGCTGCTTGCGCACCCATTGATACAGCGGATGTGTATCCTCGCCCTTGCTGCCAATCGGCGCAACCAGCAATTCGTCCACGTCGGGATTGTCAACGCTGACGCGCTCCAGCATGCAGATCAGCTGCTGCCGGTCGCGGCCCGTGCTGCGATCGAGTCCCGGCACAAAAACCACGTCAAACCCCAGCCCCTTAGCCTTATGAATCGTCATCAGCTGCACCCCAAAGCGCTCACTCGCGCGGGGATCAGGCTGGGCAAACAAACGGCTGAGCTTGTGATCGAACTCGTCGCTCAGACACGCAATACCATCAGGAGCAACACTGTCGAGCATGCTGAAGAAGACGCGCACATTCTCCCGCTGATGCTCGTCAAGACAGAGAGGACCGCCAAGACTATGCCAAGTACGTTCGATCCACGACGAAAGCGAAGGAGACTGCGCCTGCTGATAACGAACTTCAATCGCCCGCGTCAGCACATCGTAAGTGCGGCGCAACCGCTGCTGTCCGTCCTCGCTGAGCAACGACTGACGTTCTTCGATGAGCCTTTGGACAGGATAACGAGCAAACTGCTTGTCATCGCTGCCGCAGAGAATATGCAAGTCTTGAAGCATGAGACCGCACCACGGCGCGCGCACCACGGAGAGCCACGCAATACGGTCCATCGGGTGCAGCAGCGCGCGGATGAGCGATAGCAGATCGAGGATTTCCTGCCGTTCCGAGAGCATTTCCAGGTCGACTGAACGGAAAGGAATATTGTTTTCATGCAGCTTCTTGGCAATCAGCGCCAGATGCTGCCGGGCTCGCGCCAGCACCGCGACGGTATAGGATTTGTCTGGATCTACAGACAATCCAGCTTTGTGAATGCGCGGCAGATGCTCCTGAATGACACCAAGCACTTCTTCAGCCTCGTGCTCGCGGGCTTCATTGAGGGCATCTTCTTCGCCTCTTGGCGTGAATTGTGGATGGAGACGAACAGACTTGCCTGGAAGCGCCGCAGCAATTGCCTCCGAAGGAGAGAACGATACGGCTGCAGTACCTGCAGTGTGAGCACTTTGAAAGATCGTCTCGAAGTAAGCGTTGAGAGGCTTCGTCAATCCGGCATGCGACCGGAAATTCGTCGATAGTTGAAGCGGCCTGCATGGATGCTGGTGATCCTGGGAAACGATGCCGTGTTGCCTGACCTGTTCGAAAAGCTCAACCTCAGCCTGGCGAAACATGTAGATCGACTGCATCGGATCGCCGACAAAGAAGCAACTGCGTCCGTCGCCCGGATTCCAGGCGCGAAGCAGCATGCGAACGAGCGAATGCTGACGGCGCGATGTGTCCTGAAACTCATCGACCAGCAGATGTCGAACGCGCTCGCTGACGCCCAGAGCGCGCTCGCTGGGATGCTCCTGCTCAAGCACGGTCAGCGCAGATAAACCAAGCTCGACGAAATCAACAGCATTCTTCTCCGCGAAGAGAACGCGCAATTCGGCAATGCCGTAACGGAGAACAGCAAAGAGGTCGCGCAGGGTTTGCCACTGGTCTTCGTCATATCGCGGCGGCGGCAGCTCGCGTATTTCGACCAATAGGTCGAGTAAGCTAGGTACGTGGCGAAGATGATGGATGACACGCTTCATCCGCTCGCTCGGCTTGCGATCTATGGATAAGTTTTTCTCCTTGAGGGCCGGGAATCCTTCTGGCTTTGCCAAGCGCTTGCGCCAGTCGCCCTGTTCGGTAAGCAGCAGCCGACAGATGCACTTCCAGTGTTCTGCCAATCCATGATCGGGCCCCGGAAGAGTTCTCAGCTCTGCGAGCAGGGCGATATCAATATCGCTGCCGCTCTCGCAGGCATAGCGCGCAAGGGCCATCAGCTCATCCGAGACGAGCGGCTCAGCCGTCATCAAGCGATGAGCTTCATTCAGAACGCGCTGATTTGCCTGGCGGAACGGTGCCTCCAGTCGCCTGCGGACTTCGTGCCAACCGTCTTCTTCGAGTTCTCCCGTCAGAGGAAAGGCTTGCACCCACTGATCGCGGTGGGCAAGCATTTCCGCGATGAGCCGCTGTGCATCGGAAAGGTTGTTGTCGCGTAACTGCAAAAAGTGCATCAGCGAAGAATGCAATTCGCGGTTGCGGCCACCCAGATTGGCTAGCGTTCGTCTCGCGGCCTCGTCGTAGAGCGGAAGGGCATTTTCTTGCGGCTGCAGTTGTCCACCCATGCGCGCCAGCAGCGGCTGCTCGTGAGCTACGCGCATGCAGAGCGAGTCGATGGTCTGGATATCGAGACGGTGCGGCTGCTCAAGCAACTTCCAGCCACGCTCTTCCCCGTGCGCCAGCGCGGCGCGTGCAGAGATGAGCATGGCATTGTCAGTTAATTTTGAGATCGGGTTGCTGCGCGCCTCCTCCAGTTTTCTCAGGACGCGCGAGCGCATTTCCGCGGTCGCAGCACGAGTGAATGTAATGGCGAGAATGTCTTCCGGCTCGTCAACCTGCGCGAGCAGCTTGAGAAAGCGGTGCGTGAGCAGCTCCGTTTTGCCAGAGCCCGCGGGAGCCTGAACGATGTAGGACGACTGCGCGTCGAGTGCCTGATCACGCGCCCCCTGGTCCGGCGGTGTGATCCGAAGGTCAGGCATAGTCGGCCTCCGCGTCCTCTGGTTCATTTGCGAGGCCGGCTTCTGCAATGCGGCAGAGCCCCGGCAACGGGCAATATGTGCAGGTGTCTGCCCCGTGCTTGGGAGCTACCGAGGCTTCGCCACGCAGAAATTCTTCTGCCAGCTGCAGCAGAGCGTGCTGCCATTCATCGTGCATGGGCTTGTCATATGGCTGGTTGACCAGAGAGCTTCCGGCCTTTAGACCGGTCAGCAAGATCTGCTGCGCGTTTTCGACGCGGCCCACAAATCCTCTTTTGCCCGCTCGAATCTGCGCAAAGAGCAGCCCGCTTACGTTTTCGACATTGCCATAAACTGCATAGAGCGGGAGTTGAGGTTCATCGGGCCGTTCTCCCTTCCAGGCTGATGCGGATACTTCGCCAGTCTTGTAATCGATGAGCAGGTGAGAGCCGTTGGAAAGCCGATCGATACGGTCGGCGCGCAGGTTGAGCTTTAGATCGCCGACACTTACATTATCGAGTCGTTCCTCGCGCTTCTCGACATCGAATGGCTGGCGCTCAGCTTCATCCTGCATCCATTGGCGCAGGCGAAGAAGCAGCCTCTGCTGTTCGGATTCCAGATATGCCTGCATCCAGGCATCTTCTGCATGCTCGCGAACAAGGCTTTCGAAAACATTGCCAATGTGATAACGCAAGGCTTCATCGAGACAGCGTGCCGCTATCACATTTCTCAGATCATCGAGAGAGAGCATGCGGAAGCGTTCGGGGCTCTCCGGTGACCAGATGGCTTCCAGAACGGAATGCAGAAGTTTTCCACGTTGCGCGGCGTCGAGACCCCATTCAGTGCGATTCAACGGCTGCGCAGCAAAGCGGCGCTTGGCAAATGCTCGAAACGGACAAGCTCCCTGGTCCTTCAAGACATCAGCGCCGCCGGCAATGCGGTCGGCAGCCCACGGCACAATTTGCGACGGAATGATTGTCGACTCAGCTTGAGAATTGAGGCTTAAGGATTCTGGCACACTGATTCTCTTTCTGAAATCAGCAGAAGAAACTTCTTGTACGTTTGCGTCACTAAATATTGCAGTAAGGATCGGGGAGGGCCGAAGCTCTCCTTCTTTGTTCTGGCGCGCGTAGCTGAAGATGCACTCCGGGGCGCTCTCCGCGATGCGCCGTGTAACAGTGAGCGCGAGGTCGGTATCGGTGGCTGCATCGCTATGGGGCATCCTTGCGCGCCGCTGAAGCGCGACAGGTAACAGGGGATGAGGCCGGCCGGCAGGAGGCCACTGAGCATCATCCACGCCGAGAAACCATACCGCGTCGAACGTCTGGCCCGACGATTCGAATGCGCCAAGGATCTGTATCGGTGCATGATGCGACTCAGGTGTAAATGTAGTTTCGTTGGCCTGCCTTTCGAGCGTCTGCAAGAACACAGAAAATGAAACCTTGCGTCCAGCGAAGTCGAGCAGCGAGATTTCGTCCAATAGTTTGAGCCAGCGCTTTTGTGCCTGGAATTGGACACTATCGAGCGGCCGAAAACCGGGCCATTCCGCCAGTTGAAGAAAGTGTTGCGCGATCTCGCACCAATCGGTGTAAGCGCGGTTCCCGGTGAGTATCTGGCTCTCCTCCGTAGCTTTTAGGACCCGCTGTACGCGTTTGGAGAAGTGGCTGGGAGCGCGACCCTTGACGAATGCCTGGAGTGATATTTCAGGCGAGAGTGCGCCTGAGTCGCGTCGCTTGAAATCGAGCAGTGCGAGGTCGAGAGTTTCAGAGGCATTGCTGTTGAAGAAACCTGAAAGCAAAAGCCACGTGACGTCTTCTTCGAGTAATGGCTTGCTGATCCAGCGAAGCAGAAGAATGGCGGCACGCACGACAGGTACGGTTGATATGGGCACGCCCAGCGAAAATTCGAAAGGCATCGGAGCGGATTCGTTTGCCAGATCAAGACTCTGTGGCATCAAGATAGCGCGGAAGGTGCGCTCAGCCTCCGCGCGGATGCTGCTGGTGTCAGGCGCAATTACGCCGATACGGATGGCAGGATTACTTTCCAGTTTGTGCCTGCACCATTCTGCGCATGCGCGGAGTTCATCGCGGGCATCGCTCGCAGCAAGAAGTGTGTATGTGCGCGCGTCATCACGCTGTGGCGTCGCCATATCCACTGTTGTGCCGGTTTCACTCACGTGTTGTAAAAGCGACTCCTGCGCTGGTGTGAACCGATCAAAACCCGCCAGCAGGATTTGCGTTGGCAGAGTCGCAGCGCCGCTTCTGACAGCTTCGATGAGGAGGCTTTCAAGCCGATTGCTGCTTGTCCAGTTGCGGCTGCGACAAAGTTGATCGAATGCCTTTGCCCACTGGCGAAAGTGTTCTGCGTCTGGCTCAAACCATGTGTTATTTCGTTCCAGATGCAGTTCGTATTCACTGAGACGTTGATAAGCGCTTTGGGCAAGAGAGGCCAGTCCGTCGGGCCACACAACCAAATGCGCGTCGTTTTGTTGTGCACGCAACCACAGAGTGTGCTCCTGCAACGCTGTCAGTAAGAGAGGAGCATCGGCGTTTGAGAAAACCTGCTCCTGCCAGAGGTGATTCAGCCAGCTGTCCCAATCAAGGATGGCCGGAGAAGCCCACATCGTGCGCCCATTCTTTCGTTGTCCTTCGGCATGACTTAGCCTGAGTGATCGGGCCGCGCGGGCATTTGCTGTGATTACGACAGCACCACCTTCGAGAGCGTTCAGAGCAATGTCCACCAACGTTGGCGGGGGCTGCGAGTCAAAAAGTGGGAGCACATAGAAAGTGTAAACTGAGCTGTGATCCGTTCTTTTTTCTGCTTCTGGCTCATTGCAACAGCTCTTTGTATGATTCTGCCGAGTGGCTGCCGCACGGGTGCGGATAAAGCGACAAAAGGCTCAGTTTCCGATTCGCAGGCGAAGCACTATCCGGTGCGCGGCAAGATCGTCACGGTCGATGCGACGCATCACGAAATCGTTCTCGATGCCGCGGCGATTCCCGGCTTTATGGAAGCGATGACGATGCCGTACAAGCTCAAGAATCCCAGCATCATCAGCGAACTACATCCGGGCGACAGCATTACGGCTACTCTGATCGCGACAGGCGACTCGGATTTGCTCGATGAAATCGTCATCATTGCTCAGGCCAAGCCTGACTATAAGCCGAGTTACTTTTATCATCCGATTCAGCCGGGCGATCAGCTTCCGGACTTTCACTTGTTGAATCAGAGCGACAAGCAAATTCGCCTCTCGCAGTTTCGCGGCAAGGTACTGTTGATAACGTTTATCTATACGCGTTGCCCGCTGGCTGATTTCTGTCCGAGGATGAGCCGCAACTTCGCGCAGATCGATAAGACGCTTGAGGCCGATCCGGATCTCTACAAGAAGACGCATCTGCTGAGTGTCAGCTTCGATCCCGAATACGATACGCCCGCGGTGTTGCGGAGTTACGGCTCCTCGTACACTGGCAAATATACAAACGAGACATTTGCGCACTGGGATTTTGCTGCGCCCAGTAAGGCTGATCTGGCGCCTGTGTTGCGGTTCTTCGACGTAGGCGCGACGCCGGAAAAGGATCGCACGATTACGCATTCGCTTTCAACGCTGGTGATCGGTCCTGATGGCAGGGTTTTCAAGTGGTATCCGACGAATGACTGGACGCCGGAGCAGATTGTGAACGATGTGAAGCAGCTGGTTGCGCAGCAGGGGAAAGCATGATCCTGATCGTGATGGGAGTGAGCGGTTCGGGGAAGACGACGCTGGCGAAGACGCTGGCGAAGCTTACCGGGTGGCAGTTTGCGGAAGGCGATGACTATCACAGCGAGACGAACCGGGAGAAGATGCATTCCGGTATTCCTCTCACCGATGAGGATCGCGCGCCCTGGCTTGCTACGTTGCATGCGATGATTCTTGAGTGGCATCAGCGTGGTGAGAACGGCGTTCTGACGTGCTCGGCGCTGAAGCAGGTTTATCGCGAGACGTTGACGGCGGATCTGCCTGCCGACGCTTATCGGTTTGTGCTGATGGAAGCTCCGAAGGGAGTCATCTCTCAGCGGATGCAGGCGCGGCAGCATTTCATGCCGGCTGAATTGCTCGACAGCCAGATTGCTACGCTTGAGCCTCCGGCGGATGCGTTGCATGTTTCGGCGCTGGACCCTCCGGAAGTCGCAGCGCGAAAGGTGCTGAAATCGCTGGAATCGCTCCTTTGACGCCAACAAAATTGAGTCCTTCTGTTTTTGGCTTCGTCTGAGATGTGAGCTCGTTCGATGCTCTATGCTAGATGCAGCGGAGGCGCTCCTTTACGCATGGCAAAAACTACCGTCAGCTTCGGCGTTGTTCTGATTCTTCTTGGCATCTTTGCCTTTGTGGGCTCTCGCAGCCACGCTCCTACATCATTGATTCCTGCGTTTGTCGGACTGCTGCTTGGCATTCTCGGATTCCTCGCAATCACGGATGATGCGAAGAAGCGCATGCTCTTCATGCATATCGCCGTTACGATTGGACTGCTTGGGTTTCTGGGTACGGCGAAGAGTATCTATGACTCCATTCTGTTGCTTCAGGGCATGCAGTTTCCTCATCCGCTTGCGGTGAAAGAGAACGCTGCGATGTCGGTTCTGCTTTTGATTTACGTCATTCTCTGTGTGCGTTCGTTTGTTGTGGCGCGCAGGGCGCGGGCTTAGGTTATATGCGGCCAGGTTCCATGACTTCGATGAAGGCTGAGCGCAGCGGTGGTTCTCGCAGCGCCATTCGCGCTGCCGCGGGTGATCACGCCAAGAAAAAGACTGACCTCAAGAAAGTGATGCCCGAGGTCTGGAAGCTGGTCCGTCCGCGACGCTGGCTGCTGCTCTTCGGTTTGTTCCTGATGGCTATTAATCGCAGCGCCGGCCTTATTCTTCCTATTTCCACCAAGTTTCTTATCGACAAGGTGCTGGGACCGCACGGCGATCCGTCAAAGCTCCTGCCTCTTGTCGGCGTCGTCTTCACGGCGACGGCCATTCAAGCGGCCACTTCGTTCTCACTCACGCAACTCCTGTCGAAAGCTGCGCAGCGGATGATCACCGAGTTGCGCAAGCAGGTGCAGCAGCACATCGGACGCCTCTCCGTCAGCTTCTACGATGCCAATCGCACGGGCGTCCTCGTTTCGCGCATCATGACGGACGTGGAAGGCGTGCGTAACCTCATAGGGACAGGACTGGTGGAGTTCGTGGGCGGCATCATGACCGCTGTCGGTGCCTTCGTCTTTCTAGTGCTCAGCAGCCGTAACATCACGCTTGCGGTCTTTGCCGTCATCCTGGTTTTTGTGGTCATTCTGCAGCGGGCATTCAAAACGATCCGTCCTATCTTTCGCGAGCGCGGCAAGATCAATGCCGAGGTTACCGGGCGGCTTACCGAGTCGCTGGGCGGTGTGCGCGTCGTCAAGGGCTACCATGCCGAGCAACGAGAGGCCGGCGTGTTTGCCCAGGGCGTGCAACGGCTGCTCGATAACGTGATGCGCTCGCTGACCGCGACCAGCGCACTGTCTTTCGCAGCGACGACGGTGCTGGGCATTGTCGGTGGACTGGTCATGCTGCTTGGCGGCAGGGAAGTGATCAGTCACCGGCTTACCACTGGCGGGTACTTTCAGTACACGATGCTGCTGGCCTTCATGATTGCGCCTGTCTTTCAGATCGTGAACATCGGTACGCAGCTGACCGAGGCCCTTGCAGGTCTCGACCGTACGGTTGAGATATTGAATGAGCAGGATGAGTTCAGCGACCCCAAGCGCACCGTGACGATGGGCGAGATTCATGGCGATGTTGCGTTCGACGATGTTCGGTTCAGTTACGAGCCGGAGAAGCCGGTGCTGCACGGGATTTCTTTCGAAGCTCGGCCGGGTACGGTGACGGCGCTGGTTGGCTCTTCGGGTTCGGGGAAGTCGACGATTATCAGCCTTGTCTGTGGATTTCATAATCCGGATTCAGGGCAGGTGCTGGTGGATGGCGTTGATCTTTCCACGGTCAAACTGGACAGCTATCGCAGCCAGCTTGGCGTGGTGCTGCAGGAGTCGTTTCTCTTCGATGGATCGATCCGTGAGAATGTCGTCTTCTCGTATCCGGATGCGACCGAGGAGCAGTTCCTCGAAGCGTGCCGCATTGCCCGGGTCGATGAGTTTGCCGAGCGCTTTCCCGAGGGCTACGACACGGTTGTCGGCGAGCGCGGCGTGAAGCTTTCCGGCGGCCAGCGGCAGCGGCTTTCGATTGCGCGGGCGATCCTGGCTGACCCGCGGATTTTAATTCTCGACGAGGCGACCTCGTCGCTTGATTCTGAGTCGGAGCAGATGATCCAGCAGGGGCTGAGCTACCTGATGCAGGGGCGGACTACCTTTGTGATTGCGCACCGGCTCTCGACGATTCGTCGGGCCGACCAGATACTGGTGGTTGAGTCAGGGGCGATTCGGGAGCGGGGCACGCATGAGAGCCTGTACGCCCTGGGTGGGCGGTACTACGATCTCTACACGCGGCAGCATGGGTTGGAGACGAACCTGTTTCTTGCTCCGGGCGAGGGCGATGCGGTGGAGGAGACTACCTGATCCCGGGGAGGGGCAGGGTGGCTAAATCTTTGAAAAAATTCGCTTTCCACAATTACGAGCGCAAAATATTGAAAAGACTTGGCTTGCGGCTAAAGTATTGATTCCATTAGGGTAGTACTTTTCCTCACTGCGGACTGGATAAATTTTCCTCTTATCTCTATTGTAAAGAATTGCGCGAAATAACACGCCAATTTTGGTGGGTGCTAAGTAGCTGATTTGTATCGAGTTATAACATTTATTATTGAAAAGGGCTTGACAAGGTTTTTGGCACGTCGTTAGCGGATAACGTTTCAGAATAATGGCTGAGTAGGGTTCTTGCTTTCCCACCCTTCGCTGCGCGAAGGATGGGGCACCCTTTTTCGTGCTACAGCTCCAGAGAAAAGCAGATCCTTCACTACGCTCAGGATGACAGCGTTATTTTCTGAGCTGGTAGATCAAGGGGAACATTCCTCCCAGAAATTTTAACGTGCTGTTCAAGAAGCGGAGGAAGTCGTGCGCTGCTGGAACGCATAGAGTATGTGAAAGAGGTTTAGTAGATGGAACAAGACCGGTGGGTTCTGCTCATCGCGAGTGAAGCTGGCGGGACCGATTCGGTATCCGACCGCGCCATGGAACGCCTGATTGAGGCGATCGAGAAGGAAAACTATCACGTGGTGCGTACGTCGACGCCGGAAGACGGGCTGGCGCTGGTGACTTCCGATCCATCGCATAGCGCGGTGCTACTGGACTGGGACCTTCCGGAGAACAAGGAATTTGATGAGCGCGCCGCATTGCGCATTATTCGTGCTGTGCGCCGCCGTAACAAGAAACTGCCGATTTTTCTGATTGCCGACCGTACGCTGGTAAGCGAGCTGCCGCTCGAAGTGGTGAAGCAGGTGCACGAGTACATCCACCTCTTCGGCGATACGCCGGCATTTATTGCCAACCGCGTGGATTTCGCCGTCGAACGCTACCACGAGCAATTGCTGCCGCCGTACTTCCGCGAGCTGGTGAAATACACCGACCAAGGCGCGTATTCGTGGGACGCGCCGGGACACATGGGCGGCGTGGCCTTTCTGAAGCATCCGGTGGGGATGGAGTTTCACAAGTTTTTTGGCGAGAACCTTATGCGCTCGGACCTGGGCATCTCGACAGCGCAGCTTGGTTCGTGGCTCGACCACATCGGGCCTCCGGCGGAGTCGGAGCGGAACGCGGCACGCATCTTCGGCGCGGACTGGACGTTCTATGTGCTGAACGGCTCTTCGACTTCGAACCAGATTGTTGGCAATGGGGTGATTGCGAACGACGAGATGGTGCTGGCAGACCTGAATTGTCACAAGTCGATCTGCCATTCGCTGATGAGCACGGGTGCGCGGCCGGTTTATTTCAAGCCGACGCGCAATGGTTACGGCATGATCGGGTTGGTGCCGCTGGATCGTTTTCGCCCGGAGAATATCCGGGAGATCATCGAAAAGAGTCCATTTGCTGCCAAGGCGGTTTCGAAAGACCCCAGTTATGCCGTGGTGACGAATTCAACGTATGACGGCTTCTGCTATGACGTAAACGCAGTGGTGGAGGAGCTGGCGAAGAGCACTCCGCGCGTGCATTTTGACGAGGCTTGGTACGCGTATGCGAAGTTCCATCCGTTGTACCGCGGGCGGTTTGCGATGGATGTGCCGGACGAGATGCCGGACCGTCCGCTGCTGTTTGCTACGCAGTCGACGCACAAGATGCTGCCGGCGTTTTCGATGGCTTCGATGATTCACGTGAAGCTGAGCCCTCGCGCGCCTCTGGAGTTCGACCAGTTCAACGAGTCGTTCATGATGCGCGGAACGACTTCACCGTTCTACCCGATGATTGCTTCGATTGACGTGGCGACGGCGATGATGGATGAGCCTGCGGGATCGACGCTGATGACGGAGACGATTCAGGATGCCATCACGTTCCGCAAGGCCATGGCTTCGGTTGCGCATCGCTTGAAAGCTGAAGAAGGCGGTGGCTGGTTCTTCGGCATGTTCCAGCCGGATTATGTGAAGGATGCGGCGAATGGAGAGATTTTCCGCTTTGAAGATGCTCCGGACAGCCTCTTATCGCAATCAGCCCAGTGCTGGACGCTGAAGCAGGGCGAGGCGTGGCATGGCTTCCGCGATGAGGACATTGCCGACGACTACGTGCTGCTGGACCCGACGAAGGTCACGATTCTGACGCCGGGCATCGACGCGCAGGGCAATATGAGCGACTGGGGAATTCCGGCGACGATCCTGACGGCGTTTCTCGATTCGAGGCGCGTGGAGATTGCCCGGACTGGCGAC
>Ga0209139_10000015_pt1 | contig 40073 bp, 37 predicted proteins | sample BogFormECP14_OM3_FD_188246 | JGI IMG/M metagenome (GOLD analysis project Ga0209139, IMG submission 188246) | Bog forest soil microbial communities from Calvert Island, British Columbia, Canada - ECP14_OM3 (SPAdes) (version 2) | ecosystem: Environmental > Aquatic > Freshwater > Wetlands > Bog ...
CGATGGGCAAGAAAGACCCCGCTGAGATGGCGAAGCAGCGCGACCGCTTTGTATCGGGCGCGACCGAGAAGAAATTTCCCAAGGACAAGATCACGAAGATCTTCGACCTGATGGAGCAGTTTGCGGGATACGGCTTCAACAAGTCGCACTCGGCGGCGTATGCACTGCTGGCGTATCACACGGCGTATCTGAAGACGCATTTTCCGGTCGAGTTTATGGCGGCGTTGCTGACTTCGGAAATTTCGAAGCCGGAGAATGTGGTCAAGTACATCAAGGAATGCCGCGAGATAGAGATTCCCGTCGAGCCCCCGGATGTGCTCTTCAGCGATGCGGACTTTACGCCGCATGGCAAGGCGATTCGCTTCGGGCTGACGGCGATCAAGAACGTCGGACGCAACGCGATCGATTCGATTCTGGCGGCGCGCAATGAACTCGCTGAGAAGAAAAAGGCCTTTGCTTCGTTCTGGGAGTTCTGCGAGAAGGTCGATCTGCGGCTGATGAACAAGCGAGTAGTGGAATCGTTGATCAAGGCTGGGGCGCTCGATTCGTTTGGACGGCGTGCTGCGCTGATGGCCTCGGTGGACAAGGCGATTGAGCGAGCGCAGAAGACGCAGCGCGATCTTGAGGCGGGGCAGCATGGGTTGTTCGGGATCTTCGACGATCATCCGGCGACTGCGGCGAAGGCTGACGAACTGCCGAATATTGCGGACTGGGATGAGTACCAGCGCTTGCAGGGTGAGAAGGAAGTGCTTGGATTCTTTGTGTCAGGGCATCCGCTGGATAAGTATGCGGAGAAGTTGCGCAATCTTCCGGGCGTGATTGACACCGCGACGGCGCTCGAAACCAAACCCGCTCCCAGCAATGGACGGCGCGGGCAGGCCATGGAACCGGACACAGCGATTGCCGGGGTGATTGTCGGGTTGAAGGTGGCGAAGTCGAAGCGTTCGGGCGAACTTTATGCGCAGGCTTCGCTTGAAGATGCTACGGGCAAGATTGATCTGATCTGTTTTCCAAAAGATTATGAGCGACTGAAGGAGACGCTGAAGATCGAGGTGCCTGTGATCGTTCGCGGGCAACTGCGGGCGGAGGAAGATGCTGCTCCAAAGCTGGCTGTGTCGTCGATTCAGGCGCTCGAGGATGTGAAGGTGCGGCTTCCGCAGCATATTCGGATTCGGGTGCTGCTGGAGCGGGCGAGCGACGCTACTCTGGTTGAACTGCGGCAGATGATTGCTGCCTCGCCGGGGCCGGGGAAGCTGATGCTGAATCTGGAGCAGCAGGGCGAGTTCTGCGTGATGATGGAGCCTGTTGGGGTTACGGTGGCGGCAGACCGGGCGTTTGTGGATCGTGCCGAAGAGTTGCTGGGGCGTGGGATGGTGCAGGCGCTGGATTGACGTATGTCATCGCCGTGCGATGTGGTCGGCGATCGCTTCTGCGGCTTCCTGTGGTGCTTCGCGATGTACGAAGTGGCCTGCTCCATTGATAAGGATCCTGTGATATCCGCCGGTGAAGTAAGACGCCTGGCCTTCAGATTCCTCGGGACTGTCGCAGAAATCCGATCCGCCCTGAATCATCAGGGTCGGCACTGAAATATATTCCGTCTCGCTTAATCTGCACTGCAACGGATCGAAATATGAGTCGCCCGGCTCATTCGGCAACCAGCGCAATCGATATCCGTTGAGCGTCGTGGCGACCCAGTCAGGATGGGAGAAGGCCTGCGCAGTTGCCTGAAATTCTTCTTCGCTGTACCAGCCTGGCGGACTCCATGTCTCCCACTGGATACGGGCAAAGCCAATCGGATCCTTGCTAATCGCATCGACACCGCCGTCAATGCATTGGAACCATTGGTACCAGAAGCGTTTCGATTGATGAAAATCCGGCACCTTGAATATGCCCCGTGGTTGGTAGGCAAGAGCCATCGCTGTTATTGCGGTCAGTCGTTCCGGAAAGAGTGCTGCCATGATGTAAGCGGCACGCGCGCCCCAGTCGTGTCCCGCCACGGCAAAGCGCTGCAGGTTCAGAGCATCGGCCAATTCGATTGCATCCTGTGCCAACGCCACGCCACCGGCGAAGCGAGGCGTGTTCTCGGAGAGAAATTTTGTGGGTAGGATGCCTCGCAGGTAAGGAGCAATCGTTCTGTGTCCCTGAGCTTGAAGTTGTTGCGCTATCGGAGCCCATCCGCGGGCCGTGTCAGGCCAGCCGTGAAGCAGGAGAATGGGAGAGCCATTGGAGGGACCACCCTCCTCATAAAAGATTTCGAGAGAACGGGTTTGGATCGAAGGCATGCAAGGTTTCTCCCATGTGTATAGATGTAGCAGCGAGGCTCGCGGAGTCTAATAGCCGCGTATTCGGGTTGTGTTTGTCTAGTCGGAGATGAATCCATACAATCGAACAGTAAGACTTGCAGCGTCTATGACTGAGCAGGCAGGCAGTATTGAGCAGATTCAGGCGGTGGCTGAGGCCTCGCCTGCGGCGTGGGTGAAAACGGAGCTGGCACGGCATCCGCAGCGGCCGTATCCGATGGACTTGATCGAAAGCATATTCACCGACTTCAGCGAGATCCACGGCGACCGCGCCTTTGGCGACGATGCGGCGATGTCGTGCGGCATGGCGCGCTTTCATGGCGAAGAGGTCATGGTCATCGGCAACCTCAAGGGGCGGACGGTGAAGGAGCGTATCCAGCGCAAGTTCGGCTCGCCCGATCCGGAGGGTTATCGCAAGGCACTGCGCGCGATGAAGATTGCCGAGAAGTGGGGGCGCGCGGTCTTTACGTTTATCGATCTTGCGGGCGCCAATCCCGGCATCGGAGCGGAAGAGCGCGGGCAGGCGGAAGCGATTGCGCGCAATCTCTTTGAGATGTCGCGTCTGCGCGTGCCGCTGATTGCCACGATTACGGGTGAAGGCGGTTCGGGTGGCGCGCTGGCGCTGGCTGTCGCCGACCGCGTGCTGATTCTGGAGAACGCGATCTATTCGGTCATTTCGCCAGAGGGCTGCGCTTCCATCATGTGGCGCGATGCGAGCAAGCGCGCGCATGCGGCTGAGGCGCTGAAAATTACGGCGCAGGATGTGAAGGCGCTGGGTTGCGTCGATGACATCATTCCCGAACCTGAGGGCGGCGCGCAGACGAGTCCGGAGCAGGCTGCGCAGCTTCTGGATGAGAAGCTGACCTGGCACTTCAATGAGATCAAGGCGCTGCCGCTTGAAGAGATGCTCAATCGCCGCTACGAGAAGTTCCGCAATATCGCGCAGTTCTACACGACATAAGGGCGGTCTTCACAGATTTGTTATCACAGTTGAGTGCTAACGGAGTTTCCCGATGAAGTCAGCGGGACGTCTCCGCTCGTTTAGCTGGTTTGTCATTGCGGCGATTTACTTCGTCTTTGCGCAGCAGATTTCTCTGCGTTCGGCCAATGGGCTGAGTTCTGGTGACTGGTTCCTGCTGGTTGAAACTCTCATCCTGCTCTTTCTGCTGCTGGTTGGATATGCGGCAATGGGATATGCGGGGCAAAGCCAACGCGAGCCCCTGAAGGCGATGGGCCTTGTTCGTCGCGAGGGCTGGAAGCGCGAATTTGCTCTCGGCGCAGCGCTTGGATGGGGCGGTGTGGTGGCCTGCGTATTGCCGATGGCGATTTTCGGCAGCCTGGTGATCCGGTTCTGGACAGACAGCCATCAATTCTTCCTCTTCTTTGTGAATCTGCTGACGCTGCTAGTGGCGGCGCTGGCAGAGGAAATCGCGTTTCGCGGGTATGCGTTTCAGCGGCTGATCGATTCTGTCGGGCCAACGCTGGCGACGCTCGGCATGTCGGTAATGTTTGCGGCGATGCACCTGATGAACACGAATGCGAGCGCTGCGAGCACCCTGGTTACGATTCTTGCAGGCTGGCTGTTTTCAATTGCCTATCTGCGGACGCGGGCGCTGTGGCTGCCATGGGGGCTGCACTTTGCCTGGAACGCGAGCATGGGGATTCTGTTCGGGCTTCCGGTGAGCGGGTTGACGATTTTCAATCCAGTGATCACAACCAATGCCGTGGGGCCGACGTGGCTCACGGGCGGGGGCTACGGGCCTGAGGGCAGCGCCGTCGCGGTCCTGGTACTGCCTGTTCTCATGATTGTTCTGGTCAGAGTCACGCGCGATTACGCTCACAGATACGCTCAGCCGGTGATTATTCCGGGTGGAATTCCGGTCGATCTGGACGCGATTGCCCGGCGGCAGCATGAGGCGGCGATGGGCACGGCGACTGTGTCGAGCGAGCCACAATTAGTGCAGATCCTGCCTGTGGCTGGTTCCACGAATGGCGCTGCGCCCCAAGTTTCAGAAACCAAAGTGGATGAGGAAGCACCCCGGCAGGGGCCGGAATAGTCTCACGCAAATTCGTTTCTCCCATTTCAAAACAATCTATGCACGGTTCGGCGTCCGGGGGCTTGCAAATGCCGCTGAATAGGCCCATGCTTATATTCCGAAAGACTTTGGGGGCCTCAGGATGCAGGGGTTCGCAACTCAGGGCACGTTGAGTCGGCGCCTGTTGCGAGTAGCAGCAGGCAGGCTGCTGCGAATTATGGCTGGCGCGGCTGCGCTGGTGTTGTTGCTGTCTGTCACAGCGTCATCGCAGGTCATGACGGTTACGCCGGAAGGCGTGAATGGGCACTACCTCGAGTTTCACCCCACGAACATACCTCTTCCGGCAACGCCGCTGAGCGAACGCGGCAGGCAGGAACTGATCCGCTTTCTGACTGCTGAGCAGGGCTTTGCCATGCGGCCTCTTCCGCTTGCCAGCAAGGGATTGACCCTGCATGCAAACGGAGATATGTCGCCCTCCGGCTCCGATTATATGAACGAGCTTAACGAGAAGGGCACATCCGCCAAAGCAGGCGAGCGCTGCGTGATCTCAGACATAAAGATCAAAGATGACAAGATCATCCTTCAGTTGAACGGGGGTCCTGATAAAAAGCACAAATGGCTGCGGCATATTTCGATTGGAACCGACCCGAACTACACAGCTCCAGTGGTGCAGGACAGCGGGCAGGAGCCTGTCGGTTCGCGCATCACGCTTGTCTTTCCACATGCGGTCCCTGAGATCTCCGGCAAGACAGTGGAAGCGCTGCTTGCTCCATTGCTTGGATTCGGCCTGAAATCGCCGGTCGTGGCGTATACCGACACGCTGCCGCCAATGCTCAAGCAGGCGATTCTTGATCATCATGTTTTAGTGGGGATGAGCACCGAGATGGTGGTCTTCGCTATGGGCGAGCCGCAGCAAAAGGTCCGCGAACGTGAAGGGCAGATGCCGTTTGAGGAATGGATTTACGGCGAGGCTCCGCAGCCGACTGAGTTTGTACGCATCAACGGCAACCGCGTGATCCGCGTGGAAGTGGCGGAAGTAGGCAAGCCTCCGGTGATTCATGCAGAGAACGAAATGGGCGACTACTGGAGCACCGGGACGACGACTACCGCCAGCAATACCCGCACGGTAAAGATGGGCGATGCGGATCCGGCCGATGCGGCGAAGCAGAATGCGCCGAAGGCTCCGCCCAGTTTGCGGATGCCGGGCGAGACACTGCCCACAGATAACGATAAGGATCATCCGGTCATGGGGCCGGTACAGTTCCCGTCCGGATCGGGAACGGGGACGGGATCGGACTCTGGTTCGGCGCAGCAGAAGCAGCAGCCGCCCGCTACTACTCCGTCCTCGCCACAGGGAACGCCGAGCAGCAACACGCCTCCCCAGCAATATGTAGCGGCGAGTTCCGCGTCGCAGCGCTGATTTCTGTCGTCGCGGCTCGAGGCCGGAGTCCTGCCCTGAGCATGTATTCTGGTTACATGCTCGATTACGAAATCACTCCCTCACAACTGGCTTCGATTCTGGCTGAGCCGGAGCGCGAGCAGGTTGTACTGCTGGATGTTCGCGAGCCCGCCGAACATGCCGTTGCGCGCATTGAAGGCAGCATCCTGATGCCGATGGGTGACGTGCCGGGACGCGCCAATCATGAGCTTGATCCGGACGTGCACATCGTGGCGATCTGCCATCATGGAGTGCGGTCGATGAACGTGGCTGTGTGGCTGCGGAATCAGGGCTTTGAGAAAACCCAGTCTCTGCGCGGAGGCATCGATGCCTGGTCAGCGCTGGTAGACCCCACGATAGCGCGGTACTAATGGCTGGAAGACGACTGTATCTTCTCCTGCATTGGATTCCGGCGATGATTGGCGTTGGCGTCATCCTGATCGAGTCGACGGGAACCATGTCCGCGGCGAACACCAGCCGATGGTTGCTCCCATTGTGGATCAAGCTCTTTGGCCCGATCACGCCCGATCGATGGGCCGTGATCCATCACTACATTCGCAAGACCGGCCACTTCGTGGGTTATGGGTTGGTCAGCCTCGGCTTCTTTGAGGGCTGGCGCGCCACGTTTTCACAAAAGGGGAAAAGAGGGGGCGTGCTGTTCGCTTTGGTGGCGCCGCTGGCTTTGGTGTGCACGCTGGCGCTGGCCTCGTGGGATGAATGGCACCAGTCGTTCCTGCCCGGGCGCACGAGTTCTATTTTCGACGTGGGGATCGACCTTTCCGGCGCGATTGTGGCGCACCTGGTTCTGTTGCTGGTGCTTGTGATTGTTTGGCGCGTGCGGGCCGCGCGCTCGCGGGCCGCTACTCGTCCGGTTTCGTCTCAGGTTTGATGCTGAGCTGAAGTTTCTCTACTCGGCGCAGAATTTCGACGGATAGTGCGATGCCGGCGCGCTCCGCGGTGAGAAGCCGGTGCAGGGCGTCGATACCGGCCACAGGCTGATCGGCGATGGCGGTGATGATGTCTCCTTCACGCAGCCCGGCGTGGCAGGCTGGGCTTCCATCCTGCACTGACACGACTATGATTCCGGTCGATTCCTTCAGCTGATACTCGTAGGCGAGACGGCGCGGGAGCGGCACGTTTTGTCCGGCGATGCCGATCCATGACCGGCGAACGCGTCCGTGCTGCAGGAGTTGGGATGCGACGAACTTCGCCGTATCGATGCCGATGGCGAAGCATAGACCCTGCGCCGAGACGATGGTGGCTGTATTGATGCCGATGACCTCGCCGCGTGAGTTGACCAGCGGGCCGCCGGAGTTGCCGGGATTGAGGGCGGCATCAGTCTGGATGACCTCCTCCATCATGCGGCCGGTCGTGGAGCGAATGCTTCTGCCCAATGCGCTGATGACGCCGGCGGTAACGGTGAACTGAAATCCAAATGGATTGCCGACAGCAATTGCAAGCTGACCGACGCGGAGCGTGCGTGAATTTCCAAGCACGGCAGGCTGAAGGGTGGCTGCGTCGGTACGCAGGACGGCGGTGTCGGTGTCGGCGTCTTCGCCGATGAGCGTTGCGAGTGCTTGCTGTCCGTCGTTGAAGGTCAGTTGATAACGCGCGCCGCCGCGCACGACGTGGCTGTTGGTGAGGACGAGTCCGTCGGGCGTGAAAACGAAGCCCGAGCCTGAACCTCCGCGGCGCGAGGAAGTCTTGACGTCAATCTTGACGACGGACGGGCTAACGCGTTCGACCGCGCGAGTGACCGCAGTGGAATATGCATCGAGCAGGGAAGAATCGTCTGAGGGCGTTGATTCGTTTGTATTCGTTGAGTCACCTGGAAAAGAGCTGGCGAGAAAAGCAAAGCGGGGATCCATGTTGCACCTGATCGTGACAGATGCTTGAGCGGCCAGGAAAGATTCAGTTGCAATACACTGGGATGTTCTGTTTGAGGAGAGACGATGCCGACTGCTGTTGAATTTGCGCGCGGTGAGTACCCGCGTTTTGTGGATGAATTGAAGGCCCTGCTGCGGATTCCGTCTGTGTCTACGCTGCCCGAGCACAATGGCGATGTGCGCCGCGCGGCCGTGGCGCTGGTGGCCGAGTTGAAGCGCATCGGGATGGAGAACGTTCGTCTGATCGAAGGCAGCGGGCATCCATTGGTGTACGCGGACTGGCTGCATGCGGCGGGCAAGCCGACCTGCCTGTGCTACGGGCATTACGATGTGCAGCCGCCGGATCCTCTGGATGAGTGGCTGTCTCCGCCATTTGAGCCGACTGAGCGCAACGGCAATGTTTATGCGCGCGGAGCGGTCGATGACAAAGGCCAGATGTACATGCATGTGAAAGCCCTCGAGTCGCTCTTTGCCGCGCACGACGGCGAGCTGCCGCTGAATATCCGCGTCATTCTTGAAGGCGAGGAGGAGGTTGGCGGCGAGTCGATTGCGAAGTTTGTGCGCGAGCATCCGGAGCAGCTGAAGGCGGATTTTGCCCTCGTGTCGGATACGGAAATGTTTGCGCCGGAGCTGCCGACGCTGTGCGTTGGACTCCGTGGCATGATCTACACGGAGATTGAAGCGCGTGGCGCGAAGAACGATCTGCATTCCGGCATGTACGGCGGCGCTGCGCCGAATCCGTTTGTCGCGCTGGCGCAGATCATTGCGCAACTCAAAGACAAAGACGGGCGCATCCTGATTCCCGGCTTCTATGACAAGGTGCAGGCTCCGAGCGCCGATGAGCTGGAGGCGTGGAAGAGCCTGCCGTTTGATGAAGAGCACTATCGGCTGACCGAAGTGGGTTCATCGCAGCTGACGGGCGAGGCGGGCTATTCGGTCATAGAGCGTACCTGGGCTCGGCCCACGCTTGACGTTCACGGCATGCCCGGCGGCTTTACCGGCGCGGGCGCGAAGACAGTGATCCCGGCGAAGGCGGTGGCGAAGGTGTCAATGCGGCTGGTGCCGGATATGACGCCGCAGGAGGCGTTCACGCAGTACAAGAGCTATGTCGAAGCGCTGAAGCCCGCCGGGATTGAGTTGGATGTGCGGTTGATTCATTCCGGCGATGCGATTGTGATCGGCACGGACAATCCCTACATCAAGGCGGCGACGAAGGCGTTGAAGCAGGTCTGGAGCAAGGACACGGTGTTCATCCGCTCGGGCGGCTCGATTCCCATCGTTGGGGATTTCGAGCGGCATCTGAAGATTCCTACGGTGATGATGGGTTTCGGATTGCCGGACGACAATCTACATGCGCCGAATGAGAAATTTCATCTGGCGAATTTCTATCGCGGCATCGAATCGATCATTACCTTTTTTGAAGAGCTGGGAAAGTGAACGGATTCGTTCTGGCAGGCGGACGCAGCACGCGCATGGGACGAGACAAGGCGTTGCTGCACTATGCCGGGCGTCCGCTCATCGCGCATGCCGTCGATTTGCTGAAGGCCGCGGGCGTTGCACCGCACATCGTGGGCAGGCGGCCTGATCTTGCCACTTACGCTCCTATCGTTGAGGATCTGCATCCGGGCTGCGGCCCGCTTGGCGGGATCGAGGCAGCGCTGGCATCAAGCAGCAGCGAGTGGAATCTCTTCCTGCCTGTCGATCTGCCGCTGTTGCCTTCAATATTTTTGAAGTACCTGATCGAGCGCGCTCGCATAACCGGTGCGGCCGCGACGATTCCAACCCTGGCGGGAGAACCGGAGCCTTTGTGTGCTGTCTATCGCCGTGATCTGCTCGCAGGGATTCGGGAGTCGCTGAAATCGCGAGATTACAAGGTCACGCACGGCATCAACCATGCCGCTCCATTGTCGGAGATAGACCTTTTTAGTGTCGAGGAAGTTGCTGCGACGCGCGATGACTGGCCGCTCAATCCACGGCTTCACGGGTGGTTTCAGAATATGAACACGCCGGCGGATTTGACGCTGGTAAGCTGATGAGGAGGAGACCCGCGGCTTGAGTTCTGTTCCCGTTGTAATTGTGGAGGAAAAGGGCACGGCTTCTGGGCCGGAACCATATATCGCGTTCGACAAAGTATCGAAGTCGTTTGGCGATCTGGTTGTGCTCGATAACGTGAGTTTCTTTGTGCTGCCCGGCGAGACGCTCTGCATACTTGGGCGAAGCGGCGTGGGCAAGTCGGTTTCGCTGCAGCAGATCATGGGCTTTCTCAAACCGGACTCGGGCCAGATTCTGGTGGCGAACGAAAATATCTGCGGATTCTCGGAAGAGCAGATGCAGGCGGTTCGCCGCAAGGTCACGATGGTCTTCCAGAACGGCGCTCTCTTCGATTCGCTCACGGTTGGCGAGAATGTCGCCTTTCCTTTGCGTGAGCGCGGCGAGTTGATGGAGGACCAGATTCAGCAGATCGTGCATGGCTTGCTGGAGATGGTGGGAGTGGCGGCCATGCGGGAATTGTTACCGTCCGATCTGTCGACCGGCATGAAGCGGTCGGTCGCGATTGCGCGGGCGCTTTCCGCGCAGCCGGAGGCGATTCTTTACGACGAGCCGACGACAATGGTCGATCCGCTGATAGCGCGGCTGCTGGGCGATCTGATTCAGAAGCTGAAGCATCAACTGCACCTGACAAGTATTGTGGTGACGCATGACATGCGCTTCGCCAAAAAGCTGGCCGATCGGGTACTCTTTCTGCATCAAGCTAAGGCGCATTTTTTTGGCACGATGGAAGAGATGGAGCACTGCGACGATCCGATTGTGCGCCAGTTCCTGGAACTCGATGCACTGGTGCTGCCGGAAGCGTAACTATGACAGCTACAAAAGTGAGGGAAGCACACGCTCATACGACGGTGAGCGACTTTATCGGAACGTGGAAGCTGGTTGATTATTCCTTCCTCCACGAAGATGGCACCGTCGAAAAGCCGTGGGGCGACCAGGTTGTGGGCTACCTTCTTTACTCGGCTGAGGGTTACATGAGCGGCAATCTAAGTCCGGCGGGCCGCAGACACAGTATCGAAACAGGGGACGGCCAGAAGAGGAGCCGCAAGCGTGATTACATCGCTTATGCGGGTCCTTATACCGTTGAGGGCGACACGGTGACGCATCACGTCGAGGTGAGCCTCTTTCCCAACTGGCTTGGCACGGCGCAGTTGAGGTATCACAAGCGCGAAGGCAATACCCTGACCTTGCGCACGCCGCCCATTCCTTCCGGCGATGGCGTGGTGGCGGTGCAACTGACCTGGGAGAAAGTCACGAAGTGAGATTGTTACACTAAAAGAGTGAAGATTGCGCTCGCTCAGATCAATCCCACTATCGGCGATTTCACCGGAAACGTAGAGAAAATTCTCGAGTTCACGCGCTCGGCAGCCGAGGGCGGCGCCGACCTTGTTCTTTTCCCGGAACTCGCGGTTTGCGGCTATCCACCGGCTGACTTTCTCGACAAGCCATCGTTCGTTGCGCGGTCAGAAGAAGCAATGGCGGAGATCGCTCAGGCCACTGCAGACCTGAACATCTCGAGCATCGTTGGCTACGTTACGCGTGCTCACGCCAGCACCGGTAAGCGAGTAATGAACTCGGCGGCACTGGTGCGCGAAGGGCAAGTAGCCTTCGTTCAGTCGAAGATGCTGCTGCCTTTCTACGATGTGTTCGACGACCAGCGGTATTTTGCGCCTGCCGAGAAGCAGCATCTCTGCCACTTCAGCGGCAAGCGGGTTGCGCTCACGATTTGCGAAGACACATGGAACGACAAGAATTTCTGGCAGAAGCGGCTGCATGACGTTGATCCCGTAGAAGAGTTAATGCGCGAGGGCGGCGAGATCATTCTTAACATTGCCGCATCGCCCTACTGGCGCGGCAAGCGCAAGACACGGCGCGATATGCTGGCCGCAATTGCGCGCCACCACTGCTCACCGGTGGTGATGGTGAACCAGGTTGGCGGCAATGACAGCCTGCTCTTCGATGGATCGAGCCTGGTGATCGCCGCTGACGGTTCGGTCATCGCGCAGGGCAAATCGTTTGAAGAGGACTTGATCTTCTGCGACATCGGCGCGCGCACTGGCGACGTGCACTGGCAGACGGACAACATCGACGAGGCCGTCTACAACGCGCTTGTGATGGGCACGCGCGATTATGTGCGGAAGTGCGGCTTCTCCAAGGTGCTTGTTGGCCTGAGCGGGGGCATTGATTCGGCACTGGTCGCAGCAATTGCGGTTGACGCGCTGGGCAAAGAGAATGTGACGGGCGTTGGTATGCCGAGTCCATACTCGTCTATCGGGTCGGTGGAGGACAGCCGCAAGCTTGCTGAAAATCTTGGTATCCGTTTCAACATCATTCCCATCAGCGATCTGTTTTCACAATACGGAAAGGCGCTGGAGCCGCTCTTCACCGGCCTTCAGCCGGATATTACGGAAGAGAATATCCAGTCGCGCATTCGCGGCAACCTGCTCATGGCGTTGTCGAATAAGTTCAATGCGCTCGTGCTGACGACAGGCAATAAGTCGGAGATGTCGGTTGGGTATTGCACACTCTATGGCGACATGGTGGGCGCGCTGGCGGTAATTGGCGACGTTGTAAAGACGCGCGTTTATGCGCTCTGCCGCTTTGTGAATCGCGATGGCGAGCGTATACCGTCAGCGATTCTGGAAAAGCCTCCATCAGCCGAACTGCGGCCGGGGCAGAAGGACACTGACTCATTGCCTCCGTATGAAGTGCTCGATCCGATTCTGGAGGCGTACGTCGAGTGTTATGAAACACCGGAGGAGATCGCGGCGAAGCGGCATGTTGATCTCCAACTCGTGCGGAAGGTCGTCAAGCTGGTGGAGCGCAGCGAATACAAGCGCCAGCAGGCTGCGCCAGTGCTCAAGGTGACCAAGAAAGCCTTCGGACCAGGGCGCCGCTTTCCCATTGCGGTAAAGGTTCAGGTATAGACTCTGTTAAAACTCACTGCTTCGGCAGAAAGGAATTCGATGCAACTCTCTGTTTTTTTTCGCAATACTCTTTTTGCGATCGCGATTATTGCCATAGCTGCCCCGATGCTCCATTCCCAAACGACGGAAGAGGTTCCGGCTGCGCCCAGTTCTGTCGCAGCTGCTCCTGCGGCAGGGCCGCCGCAGTTTCCTGTGGTTGACCCCGCGAATTTCACTTCGGAGACGCCCAGCAAGGACACGGTGAATGCGTTCCTGCATGAGTTCTGGGGCTATGACCCGGACCGCGTCTGGCAGATTCAGGCAATCCAAAAAACCGCTGCACCCGGTGTGAGCAAGGTGACGGTTCTAGCTGCACAGAAGACCAATCCTCAGATTGGGACGCTGCAGTTTTTCACCACGCCGGATGGCCAGCATTTGATTTCGAACGATGTGCTTCCGTTTGGCGCGCGTCCGTTCGATGCAGCCCACAAGACGTTGGTGGCAGAGGCCAATGGTCCTTCGCGCGGTGCAGCTTCCAAGGACCTGCTGCTGGTGGAGTTCGCCGACTTCCAGTGCCCGCATTGCAAGGCCGCGCAGCCAACGGTGCAGAGGCTGTTGCAGGATTTCCCCAACGCGCATTTTGTCTTTGAGAATCTTCCTTTGCCGACGATTCATTCCGAAGCAATGAAGGCTGCTCTGTACAGCGTGTGCGTCGCGAAACTAAACGGTAACGATGCCTTCTTCAAGTTTGCTGATCTCGTGTTCCAAAATCAGGAAGGATTGACGCCGCAGACATCCGACAGCACGTTAAATGATGCGGCCACGAAAGCAGGCGCGGATGCCGCGAAGGTTGGTTCATGCTCTCTGACTCCTGATGCAAAGGCCGCGGTCGATGCTTCGATGAAGCTCGCGCAGACACTCAACGTGAACGAGACGCCGACGCTCTTTATCAATGGCAGAGGCATTCCAATGGGCGCCGCGCCTTACGAAACGCTGCAGAAGATCGTTGCATTCCAGTCGAAGGAAGATAAGTAATGAACCGGCACACCTCAGTCTAGGGGTGTGTCGGCAGCATCACTAACTGGCTTGCCGGATGTGTGTGGCTCAGGCGCACGATGTGCGGAGTGATGAGGATGACCAGCTTCGACACGTCGAGGTCGCTTTCCTTGTTCGTCGTCGATTGAAAACCAGGCAACTCGCTCAGCCCTGGAATACCGCCGACCGCAGAGCTCTGCTGTCGAGTGAGATCGCTTACCACCATGGCGCTTTCGCCTTGCAGCAGTGTTATCGTGGCAGAGTATTGCTGGTTGTTGAGAATCGGATTGCTGTTCGCCGTTTGCCCGGTCAGGGACTCGATCTTGAGGTCGAGCTTGAGCGCCACGTCCTTGTTCTGTTGGATGTGCGGCGTCGCCTTTAACGTCAGACCCAGATCCTCATATTGAACTTGCGGAATCGTCTGGTTCACGCTGCTTTGCAGCGCCGCTGAGTTGATGCCAATACTCTGCAGCGCGCTGGACAGGCCTGCCTGCGAAACGCCCGGAATGCTCAGAGAGGTCCCCGTCAATCCGGAATAAGTGGACGTAACGATGGGATAGCGCGAGCCGCTGCGAATTGTAGCGTCTTCCTGATCCTGTACGCGCAGCTGGATCTGATCAAGCACGCGAGTGTCCGATGAGTTGAGAGCAAGATTCGCCGTAGCGCCCTGGTTCAGGGTGAGGCCACTCTGCGTGATTCCGCCACCGAAGAGAGCAAATGGCTGGTTGAAGACCGTGCCGGTAACTACGCCGGTCGCAATCAGAACAGCCACGATGGCGATATCGTCGCCAGCTGGCGCGAGACCCGCGGCGACGATCTGCTGTACGGCGCTCTGGTTAGCTTGAATGATCTGATTGACTTCCGTCGGTACATTGAAGATGGTTGTTGTCTGCGGAAGCTGCACGCCGATGTTTGCCATCCGCGTTCGAGCGACCTCGAAAAGGCGCAGATTCAACAAGACCTGGCTGCGGCCATCGAGCAGATCGACGAGCGTATGGTTCAAAGCAGAGAGGCGGTCCTGGGGCGCGCGGATGGTGAGCGTGTGCGCTTCAGCCTGAATCGACGCCTGCTGCGCTTCAAATACATTGCGCGCGATGTTCCCCATGTCGCTCATTTCGGTCGCCGTCAATCCGGGAAGATAGACCGTTTCCATGACTTGACGTTGAAAGCTGTTGCGATTTTCCTTGGTGTCCAGTGCGACAAGTACGCGCTTCTCGTCGAGCGGAACGAAAAATGTGTCGGTAATCAGCTTGAGCATTGTCGCTGCCTGCGCAAAGCTGACGTCATCGGCATCGAAACGGACGATGCGATTTCGGACTGAAAGGTCCAGCGTTGGAGAAATACCGTATGCGGTCAGTACCTGGCGCAGGACTTCGTTGGCCGAAGTACGGATGTGGAAGCTTTGTTTGCCCTCTTTCGGCGCCAGCTGCACTGGCGCACCTGCCTCCTCGGCCGACGGGAGCAGCACAGCATCCTGCGAGTCTGCGTCGTGCGCGAGCTCGTCAATGTGCTGCTCCACGATGGGATTGTTCGGGTCAATCAGGTAGGCTTCCGCGAGCAGGGAACGCGCCGTGTCGTCGTGTCCCATCATCCGTGCCTTGCCTGCGTCCTGCACAAGTTGCGTCAGCAGGTGCTCCTTCGCAATGGTCAATGCGGTACGGTAGTCGGGGTTGTCCGGGTCGAGTTTTGCAGCACGCTGGAATTGTTCCTCGGCCTCGGGAATATCATTCTTCTGAAGCGCTTTTGCGCCTGCCAGGAACGCCTTCGTTGCCTCGCTTTTTTCATGCTCTGACACGGGTTTCTGCACCGGCTGGGCAGCCGGGGTGGATTGCGCGGGCACATATTGTGCTGGCGCGGCAAGCGTCGCGCACACGAGCAAAGCCATGCTGGTGCGGAAGATCATACGTTGATGCTTGCCGACTGCGCGAGCAGCGCCGAGAGAGTGCTGACGCAGACCTCAGGCTGATGCTCCAACAGATCTTCGAAGGAGTAGTGACCGGTGGCGACGGCAATCGTGGGCAGGCCATTTGCTTTCGCGGCCGAGATGTCGAACGGCGTGTCCCCGATGACGCAGACGGAGGCGTTTGCGCCTCGCTGATTGCGCGCCTGCCTTGCCGCGTCGGCTATCATGTCTGAGCGAACAGCGAATTTGTCCGCGAAGCCGCCGAAGGTAAACCAGTCGCGCACGCCCAGCACTTCCAGCTTGAGCCAGCCGATCGATTCCAGATTCCCCGTACCGACGCCGAGTGCCGCGCCCTTGCTTTGCAGATAAGCCAGCATCTCGTCGACGCCGGGCATTTTCACCAGGTTCATCTGATCGCGCTGCGCCGCTACTGCCTTGCGCATGTGATCGAGCACATCTTCGAGCTTCGGCTGCCAGTGTTCCGGGTCCAGCTCGGCGAGACGAAATGCATCGTAAAGAATGCCGGGATCGGTGTTGCCGCTGAGCGTCACGCCATCAAGCACAAGCTCGCGGCCCATAACGCTGCGCACACTCTCAAAGAAGGACTCGTAATGAATCCGGTCGCGGCTGCGCAGAAGCGTGCCATCGATGTCAAAGAGATAGGCATCCTGCTGGTCCCAGCGGAAACCCTCCTGAATGTAAACGCGAGGGCTTGCCTCAGATGCCTGCGATAAAACTGAATCGATTGTGGTGGAACTCACCTGCGTGCTCGCTTTCCATGGTCTCTCTTTAAGAGTAAAGCAGAGACCATGGCTGCGGCGAATGGCTGGCGCTAGCGCACGACCTGCTTTATCTCAAATACAGGACGCTCGCTGCGCGGCGGGCGCTTGAGCCCGTTGCGAACCTGTGCCGGATCGATCTCCAGTTCGGCGATGATGCGGCTGAGAGTATTGCGGTGCACGCCAAGTTCCTTGGCGGCCTTACACTGGTTTCCCTTGTTGTTGGCCAGTACGGTCAGTAGATAACGGCGCTTGAATTCGCGCACAGCTTCAGCATAGGTAATACCGCCTGCATGCATCGCTGCTACAAGGGTTTCCAGTTCGCGTTTCACAAAAACCTCTTTCCTTATACCGGGTATGTTCCCGGCTTTTGATTTTGTTGCCATGGCCCTGAAGTGACGGCTGCATTCGGTTTCAGCCAGTCCGGCTGCGCGTCACGAATTGCTTTTACCCCATCCCGTATTCGCTCACCGAGCTGCGCGGGAGTTACCGCAGATGCTTCATGCGCCGCCGATAAAAAGTACGGCGCAAACTTAGATCGATCGAGCCATGTGGCGTGGGGAAGAAATGCCGCAATGGCCATGATCCCCAGCGTCACCAGCACACATCCCTTAAGCAGGCCGAAGATGGCGCCGATAAAACGGTCGGCCCACCCCAACCCGATCGATCGAACAGACCAGCGAATCAGCCGGCCCGCAAGTCCTGCAACTACCATCACTGCAATCGCAATTGCGATAAATGCGATTGCTTCTGCCACTCCCGGAGAATGTACCCAGCGGTCGATCCACGGGAGCAGCTTCTGATAATTCCAGCTGGCGAGGAGCAATCCAAGTACTATACCTGCCAGCGAGAACGCTTCTACGAAAAATCCATGTTTAGCCGCGCTTAGTACAGAAACGATCAGGATAATTACGATCGCCCAATCTATCAGTGCCATGCCCGGTCCGTAACCTCGTACTTCTTACAGTGCCAGCGATTTTCCAGTGAGCAACTCGTATGCCTGGTAATATTTTTCCTGCGTCTTTTTCACCACATCATCGGGCAGGCCGGGTGCAGGCGCCTGCTTGTTCCAGCGAATGCTCTCAAGGTAATCACGCACAAACTGCTTATCGAACGAAGGCTGCGCGCCACCGGGCGCGTATTGGTCGCGAGGCCAGAAGCGCGATGAGTCCGGCGTCAAAACTTCATCGGCAAGTATGATGCCTTCTGCCGTCGTTCCGAATTCGAATTTTGTGTCGGCAAGAATCAGACCGCGACTCTCCGCGTGGTCTGACGCTTTGCGATAGATGGAAAGGCTCAAATCACGTAATGCCTGTGCGGATTTAGCGCCGACAAGTTCTACCATCTGCTCGAAGGAAATATTTTCATCGTGTTTGCCGTGCAGGCTCTTGGTCGCGGGAGTGAAAATCGGCTCCGGCAGTCTGTCCGATTCGCGAAGTCCTGCCGGCAGAGGAATGCCGCATACCGCGCCCGTCGCCTGATAATCCTTCCAGCCAGAGCCGGAAAGATAGCTGCGTACAACGCATTCGACAGGGAACATCTGGGCGCGCTTCACCAGCATGGAGCGGTCGCGCAGCTCGTCTGCATACTCGCGCAGTTCGTCGGGATACTCATTTACATCGGCTGTGATCAGGTGGTTCGGGACGGCGTCTTTCAGAAAGTCGAACCAGAAGAGGGAGATCTGCGTGAGGACTTTTCCCTTGCCTGGAATTCCCGTCGCCAGCACGTGATCGAATGCGGAGATACGGTCCGTAGCCACCAACAGTAAGAACTCGCCAAACGTGTACAAGTCGCGCACCTTTCCGCGCGCATGCAAAACAAGATCGCCGATTTCGGTTTCTAACAGAGCTGGCAAAGGGGGTCGTACCTTTCGTAGAGAGGCTGAAAGTTGATTCTGCTTCCGCCAGAAAAGTTTGTCAATGCGACCAAAGACGCAGTGAAATATAACGATGGAATGTCCTGTCACGGACGCTATATCGCTGTCAATAGGTAAGAGTTGAATCAAGAAAAAAAGTGGCCTGCAAGAAACAAATAGTTATTGCAGGCCACTGGTTTTTCTAATCAGCGGAATGATGAGTGGCTTAAGCCGAGGCTCGACGCAGCTCCCGTGTCTGTTCCTGCCCGCCCATGCGAACACTTACCACTTTTGATACTCCCGGCTCCTGCATGGTCACGCCGTAGATGAGATCGGCAGCGGTCATCATGCGCTTCGAGTGTGTGACCATGACGAATTGTGTATCCGTCGCCATGCTCCGCAACATGTCTGCGAGGCGGCCGACGTTGGTCTCATCAAGCGGCGCGTCCACTTCGTCGAGCACGCAGAAGGGGCTCGGCTGGTACTGGAAGATGCCCATCAGCAACGAGAGCGCAGTGAGTGCCTTCTCGCCGCCGGAGAGCAGGAAGACATTCTGCAGCTTCTTGCCCGGCGGCTGCGCGACAATGTCTACGCCACTGTCGGCAGTGTTCTCTTCATCGGTGAGACGCATAAAGGCCTGACCGCCGCCGAAGAGCCTCGCGAAGGTCGTGCTGAAGTTTTCATTGATGCGGACAAAGGCCTCATCGAACTTCGTGCGCGAAATCTCGTCGATCTCTTTGATCGTTGCCTGCGTGTTCTCGATCGAATCGAGCAGGTCTTTGCGTTGTGTTTCGAGGAACTGGTGACGCTGCTCGGTTTCCTTGTACTCTTCGAGCGCCATCATATTCACAGGGCCCATCGATTCAAGCTTCTGTTTGAAGCCGCGGCAAGTCTCGTCTTCTGCTGTAAGCGCTTCGCCTTCGATGCGGGCAATTTCCGTGTCTTCGCGCAGGACCACGGCTTCAACGCCGAGATCGTTCAGACACGTCTCTTCCATGTGCTTGAGGTCTGCTGTAAGGGTGGCATCGCTGGCGCTGTGCTGGCTGCGGGTTTCGCGCAGGGAGTCGGTTTCCGCGCGGAGTGCCTTAAGCTTCTGCTCGGTTTCGGCGAGGCTTGCGCGGAGCGTCTGTGCCTCTTCGTTCAGGCGTGCTACTTCCTGCTGCGCCTGCTCGCGGACCTGCGTCAATTCTTCCCGCCGCACGGCGAGCTGTTCGTTCTCCTGCGCGCGCTGCTGCTGTTCGGCATTGGCTGCGGCCAGTTGTTGTTCTAGTTGCGCAACACGCCGTTCCAGATCGCTGTGCATGCGGTCGATGCGGGCGAAGGCGGCTTCCGCGCCCCGGCGACGCTCTTCAAGTCCGGCGAGTTCGGCGGACATCTGTGCGGCTTCCTGCTGTGCTGCTTCGCGGGTGCGGCGCAATTCTTCGACTTGCTGCTGGATTTCTTCAAAAGATTTTTCGGCAGCAGCATGCTCGGATTCGTGACGCGCGATCTCTTCGCGCTTCTGTTCGAGAAAGCCTTGCTTGGCGTTACGCTGATCCTTGTTGCGCTCGCTCTGCAGGTTCCACTCCTGCAGGCGGCGTTCCATGCGCTGGACTTCAGAATCCATCTGGCGCAGGGCAGCGCTCTGGTTGGCACTTTCGCGCTCAGCGTTGCGGCGGTCTTCCGTCTTCAGATCGAGTTGTCTTGTTAGTTCGGCGAGATCGCGTGAAAGGGAAGCAGCGGTAATGTCGGCTTGCCCCAATTCTTTTTCGACTGCTTCGAGTTTCTGCTGCGTCTCGCGCAGCTCGCGCTTCAGAGCCAGAGGGCCGGCAGCGCTGGGCTTACCGCCCGTCACGGTCACGTTGTGGAAGCATTCTCCTGATGGTGCGAGGAAGAAGGCGTTCGGGTTTTCGAGCGCGAGTCCACGCGCGGTCTCGCTATCCGGCGTGACGTAGCCATCGCGCAGCTTGGGAAGAATCACTTCGAGCGATTTGCCAAAGCCGTCGAGTACGCGAATGCAGCTCTTCAGCGGCACCACGCCCTGCTGCTGCTCGTAGTGGTTGGCCACGCCATCGCCAGCGAAGGAGAACTTTGCCTGCGAATCTTCCGGATGAACCAGGAAGGTAGCGCGGCCGCTCACATCGGTCTTCAGCAGGCGCATGCCTTCATGGGCTGCGTCCCAGCTTTTGACCACGATGTAGTTCAACTCATCGCGCAGAAATTCATCGACGACGTTTTCATGCTGGCTGGTGACTTCGAGAAAATCGGCCAGCGTGCCAACCGGAGCCAATCCGCCGCCCAGCGAATTCGAGCGGAAGAGCTTGCGTACAGTGTCTGTTGAATAGCTGTGCTCGCGGATCAGCGCATCGAGCGAATTGCGTTGACCGGTCAGGGTTGCATGTTCAGCGCGGAGCTGATCGCCACGCTTTTTGGCTTCGATCTCTGCCGTACGCTTGGCGCTAATCTCGCTGCGCAGGGAACTGATCTCGGATTCGAGACGCTTTAGAGTTTCCGTGACCGATTCGAACTTGATTGAGACCTGTCCGCGTTCCGCCCCGAGCGATTCAAGATCGCGCTTCACCGACTCCATTTCGGTGCCGAGACGCTGCGCATCGCGGTCGAGCGCGGCGAGCGATTCCTCGGCCTGCGCCATCTGGTTCCGCGATTGGCCTACCTGCTGCAGCAATTGCATCGCATGCCGCCGCGCGGCTTCCGTACGCTGCTCGGCAGAAGCGACGGCCTGCACGGCGTCACGCGCCTGTTGGTGTTTGACCTGTGCCTGCTCGCGGAAATTCTGCGCCTCGGCTGCAGCCGTTTCGAGAAAAGCACGGTTCGATTCGCGCTCGTTCTTCATCCCCTCGAATTGCTGCCTTGCCTGTTCGAGTTCTGTTGTGCTGGCTGCCGCCCGCGCCTGCAACTCGGCAATGCGTTCGTTGTTCGCGTTCTGGCGTGATGTTGCTCGCTCCAGTTCAACTGCGCTCTGGTTGGCTCGCGTGGAGGATTCCTTCGCGGCAGCGTCCAGCTCGTATCCGCGCTGCATACCTGCGGTGTGCTCCGTGTCGAGTGTCTCAACCTGGGCGCTATGATCGTCGATCTTCTGGGTGAGGGAAGCGATCTCCTCTTCGAACTTCGTATGCTCTGCGTCCATCTGCGCAATCTTGCTGGCGAGAACGATGCGCAGTCGCGCACGCATCTCATCGCGCAGCGCGGCATAACGCTCGGCCTTCGCCGCCTGCCGCTTGAGCGAGCCCATCTGGCGGGTGACTTCCTCAAAGATGTCGTTGACGCGGGCAAGGTTCTGCTTCGCCTGCTCAAGACGCAACTCGGCGAGACGCTTCTTTGTCTTAAATCGAGTAATGCCTGCGGCCTCTTCGATGATTGCGCGGCGGTCGTGCGGCTTCGAGCTGAGCAGCTGCCCAATGCGCTCCTGTCCGATGATGGCGTAGGACTCGGGGCCAAGGCCGGTGCCCATGAAGATGTCCTGAATATCGCGCAGGCGGCAGAGCTTGCCGTTGAGGAGGTACTCGCTGTCTCCGGTGCGGAAGAGACGGCGCGTGACGATGATTTCGCCCTGCTGCGGCGTCTTGCGGAACTTGCGGCGGCGGATTTTCAGAACGACACTGTTGCCCGCCTCGGTGTTTGCGCTCGCTTCGACGGGCTGCGCCTCGACCGGAGCTTCGCCCTCGATCACCTGCCCCGGCTGCGATTCCGCGATGATTTCTTCGACTTCAGTGGCACGCTGCTCGCGCAGCTTGTCTTCATCCCAATCTGTGTCCAGTTCGTTTTCTAAGATGATCTCGGGCTCGTCGAGGAGTGGTCCACCAGCATACGCATCGGGGTCGATGAGCGTGATCGAAACCTCCGCCATGCCGAGAGCCTTGCGGTCGCGGGTGCCTGCGAAGATGACATCTTCCATCTTGCCGCCGCGCAGACTCTTGGCGCTCTGCTCTCCCAGCACCCAAGTCACGCCGTCCAGAATGTTGGACTTGCCGCAGCCGTTAGGACCGACGACCACAGCGATGCCCTCGCCGGGCAGCGCCACCTCGGTGCGGTCGCAGAAGGACTTAAAGCCCAGGATCTGGATTTTTTTCAGCTTCAGCATGCGGATCTAACTCCTTCTAAAACACCGGGAGGGTGCGCGAACAGGCTGCGTCAATTGAAACTCTAGCCTTGCTGCAAGGTTGAATCAACACTCGCACCCCAACATCTTGTGGATAAGCCGTCCCAAATGCCACAAATAGGACTGTATGACAGATATTGTCTCAAATCAGACCTGACCTGTCTGCTCGGGAAGAATGAGCTTTCGTTTGGATCGTCGCGGAGAATACTGCCAGATACTTCAAAGTTAGCCCCCTTAAGAGTCAAAAACAAGCCAAAATCCGTTGAATAAGGTGCACATTTTGGTGCATTTAGAAACGGCAAAACCTCACCATTGACTTTCTATCCATAGACAGTCTATATATCGGTGCATGGCTAAGAAATCCGAACTCCTTCCTGGAACGCTGGACATGCTAATCCTGAAAACTCTGACGCGCGCGCCGCTGCACGGTTACGGCATCGCGCAGTCGATCAAACGGCTATCCGATGATGTGCTGACGGTTGAAGAAGGCTCGCTCTATCCGGCGCTGCAGCGGCTGCTGCTGCAGGGGTGGGTCAAAGCGGAGTGGAAAAAGACGGAGACCAACCGACGGGCGCGTTACTACACGCTGACTCCGGCCGGCCGCAAGCAACTGGGTGAGGAGCTTTCACAGTTTGAAGTGATGATTGCCGCGATTGGCCGCGTGCTGCAGGACGCATAGGAGGCCTGGGATGGAAACGCTGGGGCGTTTTTTCCGGAAGCTGTGGATATTTATCCGTGGCGAAAAATTCAGCCATGAACTTGAAGAGGAGATGGCCTTTCATCGCGCGGAGTCTGAGAAGGAGTTTCGAGCGGAGGGCATGGCGGCTGACGATGCGCGGCATGCCGCGAATCGTCAGTTCGGGAATGACTTGCACCTCAGAGAGGAGAGTCATGAGACGGCTGCGTTCTGGTTTGAGGGGATGCTGCAGGATTTCCGCTTCGCTCTGCGGCAGTTGCGCAAGAATCCCGGTTTTGCTGTGACGGCGACTCTCATTCTGGCTTTCGGCATCGGCGCAAGCGTCGCTATCTTTGGCTTTGTCGACGCGGCTCTGCTGCAGCCGCTTCCGTATGCGAATCCCGGCCGGTTGATGTCTGTGAACGAAAGCAGTGTTGAATCGCCGCTCTGGCCGCTCTCGTATCCGGATTTTCTTGACTGGCAGCGACTGAATAAATCCTTCAGCTCGATCGATGTCTTTTCCCCGAGCGGCTATCTTTTGCGCACGAACGCCGGCGCGGAGCCGGTTCAGGCCGGCCGCGTAAGTGCCAGCTTTTTCCAGACTCTCGGTGTGCATCCCATACGGGGGCGCGACTTCAACGCCGGCGAGAATCGGCTAGGCGGCCCAAATGTGGTGATCCTGAGTTATGGGGCATGGCTCCATCGCTTCGGCGCACGGCCCGGTGCCGTGGGGCAAACGGTGGATCTGGACAATCAGGCCTACACGATCATCGGTGTCCTGCCGCGGTGGTTTTCCTTCCCGCTGAGCGGCAACGCGGAGTTCTGGGTTCCCATCAATGTGTTGTCCCCTCATGAGCATTCGCGGACCTTCTATAACTTTCTGGGCATCGGTCGCCTCCGTGACGGCGTCACAGCGCAGTCCGCACAGGCCGAAATGACGGCCATCGCAAAGCAACTCCAGCGTCAATACGGCATCACCGGTCGCGACCTCAGCGCCAACGTCGTTCCTTTTTCTGAGATTGTGATCGGCCATGTGCGGCCCATCCTGCTGACATTGCTGGGGGGAGCGGGCCTGTTGCTGTTGATCGCATGCGTCAACGTGGCCAGCCTCGTGCTGGTGCGCTCGGAGAGCCGCAGGCGCGAGATTGCCGTACGAGGTGCGCTGGGCGCAACGCGGACGCGGCTGGTGCGTCAATTTGTGACCGAGGGACTCTTGCTTGCCCTGCTCGGCAGCTTTGCCGGCATCGTTCTTGCCGCCGGGATCATGAAGCTTCTTGGCCAACTGGTTCCGAAAGATATGGCATCCAACATGCCGTTTCTGGAAAGCGTTGGCCTGAACGCGCACACGGGCGCATTTGCCGCTGCAACGGCGATGATGGCCGCGCTGCTGCTGGCCGCTATGCCGGCGTTGCGACTCTCGTCTCAAAAGGTGCGTGATGGACTCGCCGATGGGGACCGCGGGGCCGCCAGCCGGCTCTGGCGGAGGGTGGGAGCGAACCTTGTTGTCGTTGAACTGGCGATCGCTGTCGTGCTGCTCGCAGGCGCAGGGTTGCTTGGGCGAAGCTTCTACACTCTGCTGCATGTCCCGTTAGGCTTCGACCCGGACCATACGGCAATCGCGCAGGTCGAGGTCCCGGGGAGTGTTTACAAAAGCGATGCCCAAAACGCCGAACTTTACCGGGAGGTTGTGCGACGCGTCTCAGGTCTGCCGGGTGTTGAGTCGGCGGGACTCACCCAGATGCTGCCTGTGCAATGCGACTGCCCCACAGACGGGATCAAGATTGTGGGACGACCGTATCATGGCGAACACAATGAAGTGAACGAGCGTCACATGAGCCCAAGTTATCTACCCACGCTCAAGGCGCGCCTGCTTCGCGGCCGATTCTTTACCGAAGTCGACGACGCTTCGCGGCCCGGAGTCGCTGTCATCAATCAGGCGCTGGCGCGGAAGTATTTTCCCGACCAGGACCCGATCGGCCAGAAGATCGCGAATGACGAGGGCGGGCGTCCCACTGAGTGGGAGATTGTTGGCATTGTCGATGATATTCGCGAAGGCCCGCTCGATCTCCCAATTGCGCCCACCGAATATTTCCCCATCAACCAGACAGGCGACCACTACTTCAATCTGGCCGTACGCTCTTCGCAGGACGCCTCCGCACTACTTCCTCTGCTGGTAAGCACTCTCCATCAGATCGATCCGAGCCTGGGAGTATCCGACGAAGCGACCATGACCGAGAAAATCAGCAGCACGCAGGCGGCGCTGCTGCACCGGTTTGCGGCGTGGTTGGTGGGCGGATTCGCAGCCATGGCTCTGGTACTCGGCGTGGTGGGGCTTTACGGAGTCATTGCCTATTCAGTCAGCCAGCGGACGCGCGAGATCGGCGTGCGCATGGCGCTTGGCGCGCAGCGTGGCTCTGTCTACCGGCTTGTTCTGGGCGAGGCTGGCTGGCTTACGGTGATCGGGATTGCCGCCGGGCTGGTTATTTCGCTAGGTGCGACGACGTTGATGCGGAAGTTGCTGTTCGGTGTTGAGGCGTGGGACGCGCCGACGCTGGCTGGAGTCGCTGTTGTGCTCGGAGGGTTTGCACTACTGGCGAGTTATATCCCGGCGAGGCGCGCGGCCTCTGTCAATCCGGTAGAAGCGCTGCGCGCGGAGTAGCGAGACTTATTTTGAACCTGTACACACATGGAGGCCACGATGGACTGGATGCTTCGACTCTTTCGGAAACTGATGATTTTGATTCGTGGAGAGAAGTTCAACCGCGAACTTGAAGAAGAGATGGCCTTTCATCGCGCTGAGGCAGAGAAGAATTTTCGAACCGAAGGCATGCCTTCAGATGACGCCAGGCACGCGGCGAACCGGCAGTTCGGGAATGACGTGCGGCTGAGAGATGAAAGCCACGAGACAGTGGCGTTCTGGTTTGAGGGGGTGCTGCAGGACTTCCGCTTTGCTCTGCGGCAGTTGCGCAAGAATCTCGGGTTTGCTCTGACGGCGATTCTCATTTTGACCTTCGGTATCGGCGCGAGTGTCGCCATCTTTGGATTTGTCGATGCGGCTTTGATCAAGCCGCTTCCTTACAAGAACTCGAACCGGCTCGTCGTTTTATTTGAAAGCATTCCGCTTGGTCTGCGCTTTCATCTTTCGTATCCGGATTACCTGGACTGGAAGAAAAGCAATACCGTCTTTCAGTCGCTCGACGTGTATGGACCGTACGGTTTCATGCTGAAGGACGCGGAGGGAACGCACCAGGCTGACGGCGCTCGTGTCAGCGCCGGATTTTTTCAGACACTGGGCGTTTCACCGATATTGGGGCGAGATTTCCGTACGGGCGAAGATCTGAAGTCTGCGCCTCGAACAGTTCTGCTGAGCTACTCGGCATGGCAGCGCCGCTTTGGCGGGCGAAAAGACGTGCTGGGCCAGACAGTCGTTCTCGATGGACACCCCAACACCATTATCGGCGTGCTGCCGTCTGATTTTCATTTCGCCCCCGCGGAGCCTGCCGATTTCTGGGCGACAATTCAGGATGACATCAGCAACTGCCGCGGCTGCCATGGGTTCTACGGCGCGGCGCGCCTGAAAGATGGAGTCTCGTTCCAGACGGCATTCGCCAACATCAAGGGAATTGCCGACCAGCTTGCGCGGCAGTATCCCGATTCCAACCGCGATCAGAAAGCTTACATGCTGCCGATGAGCGAGGTGATCGTCGGCGATATTCGCCCGGTGCTGCTGGTATTGCTCAGCGGTGCCGGTCTGCTGCTTTTAATTGCAACCATCAACGTGGCCAGTCTGCTGCTGGTGCGGTCTGAGAGCCGCAGGCGTGAAATTGCCGTGCGCGGGGCGCTTGGAGCATCCAGAGGGAGATTGATCCGGCAATTTGTGACCGAAGGGCTGCTACTTGTAGCTGTAGGCAGCGCGATAGGAGTGGCCACTGCATATTGGGGAATGCAGCTTTTCGCCCATTACATCCCGAAAGACATGATGGCGAGCATGCCATATCTACACGGGCTAGGCTTAAACATTCGCGTGTTGCTGTTCGCCTGCACCATCTCGTTTGCCGCTGCGATACTTTTTTCGTTCACGCCCTGCGCTGCGACTGTCTGCATCCGAGATGCGGAACGGATTAGCGGACGGTGGACGGGGCCATGCAGGTACTTTATGGCGCCGTTTCGGGTCGAATCTTGTTGTGATCGAGCTAACGACTGCGATGGTGCTGCTGGTGGGAGCCGGGCTGCTGGGCAAAAGCTTCTATCGTTTGTTGCATGTGGATATCGGCTTGCAACCGGATCATCTCGCCATGCTGAACCTCGGCGCAACATCGGAGAATTACGACAAAGACGAGCAGCGCATTGCTCTGGAGCGGCAGATTGTCAGCCAGGTTTCAGCATTGCCGGGAGTGAAGTCGGTCGGGCTTTCGTCCAAGCTGCCGATTGGGGATGGTGACAACACAACCGGATTCCGTGTGGTGGGGCGTGAGTACCACGGGGAGCATATGGAAGTCGCTATCCGCAAAGTGAGTTCCAGCTACTTCCAGACGCTGCAATCGCAATTATTGCGCGGGCGTTATTTTGCGGAGAACGAGGATAAATCGAAACCGGAAGTGGTGATCATCAGCGAGACGATGGCGAAGCAGTATTTTCCCAATGAAAACCCGATAGGCAAGCAGATTGCTTTCGACATCGATAAGCCGAAGGAGTACCTACAAATTGTTGGCGTCGTAAAGGACTTGCAGGAAGGTCAGTTGGATGCCAATCCGCGCGGCGCCATGTACGTTCCATACAACCAGGGCCCGGACAGCTTCTTTTCTCTCGTCGTTCGCACTTCGCAGAGTGAGGAGACAATTCTTCTCGCGCTGACCTCCATCGTCCGCCAGATTGACCCGAATATCGCGACCTATGGCGCCTCAACCATGGTCGAACGTATCCACGATTCCCCTTCCGCCTATCTGCATCGCTCAGCCGCGTGGCTGGTTGGAGGCTTTGCTTCGCTGGCTCTGTTGCTGGGCGTGGTCGGACTGTATGGGGTGATCGCGTACTCAGTAAGCCAGAGGACGCGGGAGATTGGCGTGCGCATGGCGCTGGGGGCGCAGCGCAGCTCTGTGTATAGGTTGATTCTCAGGGAAGCTGGACTGCTTACAGTGATCGGGATTGCCGCTGGTCTGGCCGTTTCGCTCGGGGTCACGCTGCTGATGCGGAAGCTGCTGTTTGGCGTTCACGCGTGGGATGTGTCGACGATGGTTGCTGTTGCGGTTGTGCTGGGAGTGTGCGCGCTGCTGGCGAGTTACCTGCCTGCACGGCGCGCGGCGTCAGTGAATCCTGTGGAGGCTCTGCGCGCGGAGTAAACGAGCAGAGCCTTTGCTCCGCTCAGGATGACGGCATCAAAAACAGGCTCATGGCTTTTGCGTGGGCCTGAGCAGCACTTCGCTGACGAACGATTGCGGAGCCTGTGTCACCAGCATGGCGACGACGCGGGCTACATCATCGGGCTGGATCTTTTTGTTGGGGTCTTTCCTGTCTGTGCCGCCCTCGAAGCGGGTGTTGGTCGATCCCGGCGCAATGACCGAGACGCGGACGCCGTGCGGGCGCAGTTCTTCGGCGACGGAGTAGGTCAGGCCATTCAGGCCCCACTTCGAGGCGGAATACGCTGCTCCATTGGGCAGAGGGCTGTGTCCTGCAAGCGATGAAATGTTGATGATGTGCCCCGATTTCGCGGCGATCATCAGGGGAGCCAGGGCTCGGATCATGAGGTAGGGCGCGCGCAGATTCGTCGCCATCATCAGGTCCCACTCGGCGGGCGGCATCTGGTGCAGTGGCTGGCCGGTGCCGCCGACGGCTGCATTGTTGACCAGGATGTCGCAGCGGTCGATGCTCTCTGCAAACTTTGCGATGGATTGTTCGCTGAGCAGGTCGAGCGGGGTGGCCCGCGCCGAGCCGCCGGCGGCTTCGATCTCGTTCCGGACGCGTTCGAGCCGGGCGAGGTCGCGTGCGACCAGCACAACGGACGCTCCCATGGCCGCCAGGCGTTTGCTGGTCGCCTCGCCGATGCCGCGGCCTGCTCCTGTCACAACTGCCAGTTGACCTTTGAGTTCCATAGTGCGAAAACTCCTTATTGAAAATAAGGCACTCTCTTGAGCGCAGTGGTGTCTTAAGTATCCAGCAGGAAGTATGGCGCGAGAGTCAACGATTTGCCATTCCACCGCATCTCACTTTTCGCATTGACGTAATTGCAAAAAGCGATTACTTGTCACTGATGGCTGTGGGTTTTTATAATTCAGCAAATCGCATCGGGCTGCCGAATATCTTCCGCAAACAAGGGCTGGCGTGTTTCAATGCGAGTGAGCACCCTCTAAAAATCCGCATCGAGCAATTATTTGGGAATTTTCCTAGGAGCGTTGAATGAAGAAAGTCGTCGTTGCTTCCGTGTTGGCCGTTGCCACCGGCACTGCATATTATCTGCCTGCTGCGCTGGCATTGGCTGATGACCAGAGTCAGGGTGCGCAATCCAGCCAGATCACCATCAAAGATCCTGCTGAGTACAACGCTTACACCAACGCCGTGGGGCAGTCATCCCCGGCCGCCAAAGCGTCGGCCATCGAACAGTTCCTTACGCAGTATCCAAACAGCTCGGTGAAGGAAGAGATGCTGGAGCAGCTCATGGCCGCCTATGAGCAGGCTGGTCAGGCGGACAAAGAGGTCGACGCCGCGAACCGCCTGTTGCAGGTGAACCCTAACAATCTCCGTGCGCTGACCATTGTGGTTTACATGGAGAAGAAGCAGACCAGCGACCAGGCAAAGCTGGATGATGCTGCAGCCAAGGCTAAGACAGCTCTCGCAGCGCCCAAGCCTCCCGCACTTTCCGCTTCGGATTACCAGAAGTTAAAGGCTGCCACCACCCCTATTTTCGAGGATGCGATCGCTGTCGATGCCGCCGCCAAGAAAGATTACAAGAACGCGATTGATGCTTATACGGCGGAACTGAAGGCCTATGATCCTGCGCAGACGCAAGCCGGTCCCGGATTGTTGGCAACCTATAACCTTGGCAATGCCTATGTTTCGGAAGATCCGAAGGATCTCGTCAATGGCGTCTGGTTCCTGACGCGCGCCGCGCAGTTCGCTCCCGCAGGCTATAAGGACCAGATCGAAAAAGCCGCTGAATACTGGTACAAGAAGTACCACGGCGGCATGGACGGCTTCGATCAGGTCAAGACCCTGACTCAGGCCAACCTCTTCCCGCCGGATTCCTACAAGCCGGTCGCTGCTCCTCCTCCGCCCTCGCCGCAGGATCTGGCGCATCAGGCTGTGACCAGCACGCCCGATCTCAAGACCCTGGCCCTGGCTGACAAGGAATTCATCCTGGCCAACGGAACGACGGAAGATGCCGGTAAGGTCTGGGATGTGCTGAAGGATGTAACAGCTGAGGTTCCCGGAACTATAGTTTCGGCAACGGCCAACAGTGTTCAACTGGCTGTCTCCGAGGATGCTAAGGCTTCGCAGAAGGCGGACTTCACAATCAACATGAAGTCCCCGCTCAAGGAAGTCCCGCAGCCTGGAACCCAGGTGAAGTACACGGCAACCTTTGACTCCTACACGCAGAATCCGCCGATGATCATCATGAAGGACGGCGAACCGCCGGCTCCGGCGAAAAAACCGGCAGCCAAGCGGCCTGTTCACCATCCAAGCGGCAGGTAGAGTCATTCACAACGCAGAAAAGGCAGCCCAGTGAGGCTGCCTTTTCTGTCTGCTGAAACGGAGATGGTAGAGTAAAACCCGATGATGAGATTTTCGAGCCTGGCCCCTCCGGCAGTTCTTTGCCTGCTGGCGGCTCCTTTTCTTTTTGCGCAGAATGCGCCTCCACCCAGTCAGCCGTCAGCCACAACGCGGAATCTTGAACAAACGGAAACCGTCTTCTCTCCCGCAGAGAAGTTGCAGTATTTTGTGCTTGAGCATCGGTCGCCGGATCAACTCGAGCCAGCGGATGCCGATCTGCTCAAAAAGCGCAAGAACGACATACTGACCGAGGCAGAGTTCTATGGATATGACCTGGGCGCGAGCGGGTGGGTCTACGAGCAATCGGTGTGCTCGCTGATGCCGGACTATGTCATGTTGCATTACTCGAACAAGGACGCGGCTGGCGCGGATTCGCTGTTCACCGTTCTGGTGCCCCGCAACGGCGGACGCATTTTGATCGTGTCCGTGCTCCACCACGGAGCGACACGCTTCAAGCCGGCAGCGATTGATCCTAGAAACTATGCGATCTTCAGCCAGATCGTGCCCGCTGATGTAGCGAAGGCAAACAGCGGCCCCGAGGGTAAATGGCTTTCGCTCTCAGTCTGTTACGCGGAGATGACCGGCGCCCGGCCGCAGGTGCCCAACCATCCGAGCCTCGATGTACACATGATCAAGGCGCCGCCGCCGACCCTGCGGATTTCCGTAAGCGGCCAGGAGCATGAGGTCCGGTTCGTGGATCCCATTTCGCCGACCGATTACAGATTGTGGGACATCAACTACAACGCAGCCGGCCGGATCACGAGTGTCACCGACGATCAACATGGATTCGGCGAGCCCGTGGTCAGAACGATACCCGAGCCTGTTCCGCCAACGAAGGAAATACCCGCATCCCAGCAGTCAACGCCGTATCCAAAGCCGGTACAGCCTCAGTGAAGGCGCGGCTGCCATTTCAGGATCGGTAGAACGCTGGAGTAGTCGTCCGTCCACAGGCTTACATTGCTGCGCGTCACCGATGGCTGGGTTGCCCGCGCCACCTCAGGCCTGGCGAGAAATTGCTCATTGTTCGTCAGCAGAACCCAGTCCGCGATAAAAATTCCGTGGCCTTCGTCACCGGCGGAGTGCACGGTGACGGCGTGCATTCCCGCCTGCTGCGCCTGGCGCGCGATCACCGGCTCAAGATCGAGATACTGGCTTGAAATATGGAAAGCCAGAATGCCATTGGGCGCAAGATGCTTACGATAGAGTGCGAGTGCCTGCTGCGTAAGCAGGTGTACCGGCACAGCGTCGCCGGAAAAGGCATCGAGAACCAGCACATCGAAAGGAGCGGCGTGCTCGCGGCTAATGGAGAAGCGCGCGTCGCCAAGCACCACACTCTCATGTGCCGGAGTTTCGCGGAGATAGGTGAATAGTTCGCGAGCGATGCGCTCTACCAACGGATCGATCTCATAGAAGCGAAAATCGTCTCCGGACTGACCGTAAGCCGCCAGGGTTCCAGCCCCCAATCCCACAATGCCAACTCGTTTCGTGCGCCCTTCGCAGCAGAAGCGCAGCGCCAGCCCAATGCCTGAATCCGGCGCATAGTAAGACGTCGGCTGCATGCGAAGGCCGTTGCCAAAGAGCTGCACGCCATGCTGAATCGTCCCGTGGTAAAGCGTGCGCGTTGTCTCAGCCAGAGGAGGCCAGTGTGTCTCCGTAACGCGTAGGGTGCCGTAGAAGCTGCGCAGTTGTACGAGGGCGTCGTGTTGCCAGGCACGCGCCTGCTGGATGCCAATCCAGACCAAAGCGAGTGCCACAGCGCTCCAGAAAAGCCTCGCAACAATTCCGAAATTCCACATCACGACCAGAGCCAGAATGGCGGCAAGCACAAGGCCAATGGCTAGTTCGTAGTTGGCGCGAAAAAGATTCGGCGCAACTACGCCGACGAAAAGCGACCCCAGCGCAGAGCCTAACGCGATCTGCAGATAGAAGCCGGTGGCCGATCCGGCAGTAGGGCGCAGCCGATAGAGTTCGCCGTGAAAAAAGAAGCAGAGCACGAAGAGGCATCCGCAATAGAGAGGCACAGAGAGCTGCACTGGCAGCCCTTGATGCACATCGTGCGCGAGATAGCCGAGAATGCCGAGCGTACACGCAGCTAGCCGCACCATCAGCCATCGCGGGTATGCCTGGGGCGAATGAAACGCGATGATGAAGCTGAGAAGATAAGCCGAGAGGGGCAGGATCCAGAGCAGGGGAATGGCGGCTACATTCTGGCTCAGATGGCTGGTAAAGGCGCAGAGCAGAAGGGAAGCGCAGCCTGGGAGCAGCAGCCAGAGCGCTCGCCGCTGTGGGGATACAGTCTGACTCGACTCCTCCGTTTCGGGCCGCGCCACACGTTCGGGCAGCGTCTGCCGCACGCTCCAGGCAATGCCGCCGCACAGAACTGCAAAAACAAAGAAGCCGGTAGAGAACCCTCGTGTCTGCGTTTTTAACGTGACATGCGGCTCAATCACTGCGGGGTACAGAAGCAGCGCAAGCAACGCGCCCGCGTTGGAAAGGGAGAACATCCGATACGACCAGCCTGCGTGAAAGCTGTTCGTATACCACGCCTGCAAAAGAGGTGTGGTTGCCGATAACGCCAGATATGGCAATCCGATAATCAGGCTCAGGAGAGCGAAGACTGTCAGCATAGGGTGCCAGGTTGCCGCCCATTGATTGGCGCGGATGTGCAGGCCAAGCGTCGCCAGAGCGCATGCGAGCAGGGTGACATGCGTCAGCGCCTGCGTTTTTGGACGCAGCCGTGTCACTACGAAATCGGCGTATACGTAGCCGATCAGCAGAGCAGACTGGAAGAATACGAGACAGGTCGTCCACACCGCAGCCGAGCCGCCGAGTATGGGCAGCAGCTGCTTAGCCACCATGGGCTGCACCAGAAAAAGCAGAAAGGCGCTTAGGAACACAACACAGGCGTAAAGAAAAGTGAGCAGAGCCATGAGGGCAAGACAGGAATTCATCCAGCCTACGCCGTATTCACAATTCTGGTCTACACTTCGGCGGAAAGGATTTCGAGGTGCTCGATGCTCGGTAATGAAAAGATCATGTCTTTTGTCGGGGTGAGCGACGCAGACAAGGCACGCGCCTTTTATCGCGACACGCTGGGACTAACAATGCTTTACGAAGACCGCTTCGCCCTTGTTTTTGATGTTGGCGGAATCATGCTGCGAGTAACGCTGGTCAATACTGTCCGGCCGCAACCTTATACCGTCCTCGGTTGGCAGGTCAGCGACGCAACCGCTACAGCACGTGCTCTGGCGAAAGCCGGAGTGCAGCCAGAACGCTATCCCCACGTGGAACAGGACGAAGATGGCATCTGGACCGCACCGGGAGGCGCGAAAATTGCCTGGTTCAAAGATCCCGACGCCAATATTCTAAGCATCGCCCAAATGTGAAAGGTCAGCGCTTCTCTTTTTTGGCGGTCTTTTTCACAAGCTGGCTCAGGCTTGTTTGTGCCAGCTCTTTTTCAAGAGCTTTCTGGGCATCTTTGAAGACCTGATTCAATGCCTGGTTCAGCTTTGCGCTCGGGCTGGCATGGACGGAGGATGCATGGAACACATCGCCCGGATTGAGTGCGCGATAGATATCCGCGAGCGAAATTTCCTTAGCGGAACGCGCAAGACGCGAGCCGCCGCTGGGACCCTTCTGGCTCTCCACCAGTTCCGCCTGTTGCAGCAGCGAAAAGACACGCCGAATCACGACGGGGTTCGTGTTTAGCTTACGTGCCACGTCCTCTGAGGTCTGCAGTACATCCGGTTCGGCAGCGAGCAGAAGCAAGGCGTGGACGCCGGTAGCGAATCGGGTATTGACGGCCATACTGCCACGCTACCATAGGTTTTCGCCAAACCACATCAAAATACGTCTGTAACCGTCATAGATCAAATACGACTTCGTATCGACCTGTTCTAAAGTGAATAAGAGATTCTTATTCTGTCCGTGGGGTTTTTTCATTTGCGCATTCTTTTTGTAGGAGATGTCTTCGGCAGCGCGGGGCGCCGCATCGTGCGCGAACATCTCGGTCACGTCGTCGAGCAGCATGGCGTCGACCTTCTCGTCATCAACGGAGAAAACGCCGCTGGCGGTTTTGGACTAACTCCAGCGATCGCTGAAGAGTTATTCGATCTGGGAGCGCACGTGATTACAACCGGCAATCATGTGTGGGACAAGCGCGAGATCATCGAATACATGAAGTCCGTGCCTGCCGAAAGCCATGAGCGAGCGCGGCGGGTAATTCGCCCAGCGAACTACGTTGCCGGAACACCGGGCTATGGTTTCTATCAAGGTGAACTCCCCTCGGGACAGGAATACGCCGTCATCAATCTGCAGGGCCGCGTATTCATGGGCTCGAGCGACGATCCGTTTCGTGTTGCCGATTCCTTGTTGAAAGAGATCACGGCGAAGGTCGTTCTCGTCGACGTGCATGCAGAGGCAACCTCAGAGAAGGCCGCTCTGGGATGGTATCTCGATGGCCGCGTGACAGCTGTGCTCGGCACGCATACCCACGTGCCCACTGCCGATGATCGCGTGCTGCCCGGCGGAACTGCCTATCAGACGGATGTCGGTATGAGCGGACCGTACGACAGCGTTATCGGCGTGGAAAAGGAGCTGGTGCTGCAGCGATTTCTTACCGGCATGCCCGGGAAGTTTGAGGCAGCGAAGGGCGACCCGCGCATGGCCGCGACTTTGATCGAATGCGATGGTGCAACGGGAAAAGCTTTGAGCACACAGCGGTTTTTACTCGGCGAGTAACTGAATTCGAAGCGAGACGACGATATGTCTATCAAGACACCTGAAGAACTGGCAGGAATGAGAGCCGCTGGGCGCGTAGTGCGGCAGATGCTAAACGCCATGAAGAGTGCCGCCCGCCGCGGTGTTACGACCGGCGAGTTAGATGACATCGGCGCGGAGGTTATGCGCGAGCACGGAGCGCGTTCGGCTCCGGCACTTGTCTACGGCTTTCCCGGCGTAAGCTGCATAAGCGTCAACGATGAGATTGTGCACGGCATTCCTGGTAAGCGCAGGCTTCGCGACGGCGATTTGCTCAAGCTCGATGTGACTATCGAGAAAGACGGTTTCATGGCCGATGCCGCCGAGACGGTCGTCCTCGGAAATGCATCGCAAATCGGACAGCGCCTTACCGCCTGTACGCAGCGCGCATTTGCGAGCGCTTTGTCGGCGGCTCGCGCTGGAAACCATGTCTATGAAATTGGCCGTGCTGTCGAGTCCGAAGTTCTCAAAAGCGGATTCTTTGTGATTCATCAGCTGTGCGGTCACGGCATCGGACGCACCATTCACGAAGAGCCAAGCGTGCCCAATTTCGCCGATCCACATGCAAAGCAAATTCTCACCGAGGGCCTGGTCATCACGATTGAGCCGATCATTGCCAGTCAATCAAGCCGCGCATTTCTGGCCCGCGATGGCTGGACAATGCGTACCGCGGATCGTGGCCTCGCCGCGCATCACGAGCATACGCTGATGATTACAGACAATGAGCCTCTAGTACTTACCGCTGCTTAATTAGAGATGCACCAGCTTTATGCTGTCATCCTGAGCGCAGCGAAGGATCTGCTTTTCTAACCTTCGCCATAGAGTCTGATTTTCGTTCCCCATTCGTCACTAAGGTCAACCCATGTCGGGTTTTCCTGTTGGATGAGCGCAATCTTCCTGGCTCGAAGCCAGCCTTTCAACTCTTTCTCCCGAGCGATGGCTTGACCGACCCAGCTATAACGCTCAAACCACACGAGGCGGAGGCACCTGTATCGCGCAGTGAAACCTCCGAAGGCGTCTTCTTTATGCTGCATGACACGTTGCTCCAGATTGCTGATGACGCCGACGTAAAGGTTGCGGCTTGAGCTTGCCATGATGTAGGTGTAATAGATTCGCTGAGTCATCGAACAGATCGATGTTACTGAACAGATTTGTGCCGCCGCAGCCGAAAAGCAGATCCTTCGCTGCGCTCAGGATGACAGCAGTAACTTATTCCTCAGCGTCTTTCTGCGGCCGTAACAACGGAAACAGAATCACATCACGGATCGATCTTGCCCCAGTGAGGATCATTGTCAGGCGGTCGATGCCGATACCTTCGCCTCCGGTAGGGGGAAGGCCATAAGACAGGGCGCGAACGTAGTCTTCATCCATCTGATGGGCCTCGTCGTCGCCATGTTCGCGTTGCGCAATCTGCTGCTCGAAGCGCCTGCGCTGCTCCTCGGGATCGTTCAACTCGCTGAAGGCGTTGCCTACTTCGAAGCCGCCGATGTAGAACTCGAAGCGTTCTACCCAGTCCGGCTCGTCGGGCTTCTGCTTTGACAGAGGCGAAACAGCGAGGGGGAAGTCGTAGATGATCGTCGGTTGGATCAGATGATCTTCGGCGACCGTCTCGAAAATAGTTGCAATCGTGATGCCGAGTGCTGAACCTTCATCACGTTCTAATTGTTTTAAGCTCAAAGCTAATGCGGCAGCTCGAACGGTCAGCTTTCTTCTCTCCGGATCTTCTGAGTATCTTGGTCTATTGTCAATTTCCGACTTGAGCGATTCTTGACTTCTCTTCGTAACCGTATAAAGCCTCTCGACAAATGGTCGGAAGCTTCCTACGGATGAAAAGTCAGGCATCTCTGGTTTCGCGCCTGCGTCTTCCGGCCACCACTTGATGATTGCCTCTCGCATAGACAGACGTTCCCACTTCGACAGATCAATCTCCTCGCCGTTGAAATGCGTGATCGTCGTCCCATTCACTTCCTTGGCGACATACTTGATCAACTCTTCAGTCAACTGCATCAGGTCGTGGTAGTTCGCGTATGCCTGATAGAACTCCAGCATCGTGAACTCAGGATTGTGTTGCGTCGAGATGCCTTCGTTGCGGAAGTTGCGGTTAATCTCGTACACGCGGTCGATGCCGCCGACGACAAGGCGCTTGAGATAAAGCTCCGGCGCGATGCGCAGGAACAGATCCATGTCGAGCGTATTGTGATGCGTCACGAAAGGCCGCGCCGCTGCGCCGCCGGCGATGGGCTGCATCATCGGCGTTTCTACCTCCACATAGCCGTGGGCATCGAAGAAATTCCGCATCGCCTTTAATACTTGCGCGCGCTTGATGAAGACCGTGCGAACGTTGATCTCGTCGAGGCCGCCTTCGTTGAGCGGAGTGTTCATGAAGAGATCGACATAACGCTGGCGATAGCGCAGCTCAACATCGGACAGGCCGTGGTATTTCTCGGGCAGCGCCAGCATGGCCTTCGACAAAAACGTGATCGTCTGGACGTGCACGGACAACTCGCCGGTGCGCGTGCGGAAGAGATAGCCCTTTACGCCGATGTGATCGCCAAGGTCTAGCAACTTGTAAAGTTGGAATGCTTCTTCGCCAACATCGTCTTTGCGGACGTAAATCTGCAGGCGTTCGCCGTTCTGCTGCAGGTGCGCAAAACCAGCTTTGCCCTGGCCGCGAATCGCCATCAGGCGGCCGGCGACTGATACTTCAACACGATTTGCCTCAAGCTGCTCTGCCGTGGCTTCGCGATACTTCGCCCAGATGTCTGTAATGGTATGTGAAGCGATATATTGGTTCGGATAAGTCTGCTGCCCAAGAGCGGTGATCTGGTTCAGCTTCTCCTTGCGAAGAGCGAAAAGATTCCGCTCGAACTCGGATTCAAACACGTCTGTTCCTCAACTTGCTGCGATTTGGAAATAGGTAAATGTCAGTATAGCGAGTCAGCAGGCCGCTGACCTGCTGACTCACCGAAGTGATATAACAAGCTTCGAGCATTTGCGGATCATGGCTTTCAGTAACCCACCTCCCAAAAAGAACGATACGAAGCCTGATGACGGCGGAATGGGTACGCTTCTGCGCGCGGAGAAGCTGACACAAATCGCGTTTGTCCTCCCGGTTTCGGTTTTTGTCGGCTGGATTCTGGGGGTTGGTCTCGACAAGTGGCTGCACCAGCATTGGATCTATCTTGTGGGAATCATCTTCGGTGCTGTGGCTGGGTTCGTTCAGATCTTCCGGCTCATCTCCACAACAGGAAAAGACGTAAAGTGACCGAGAACGGGCTTCCGATATTCGACTTTACTGACGCTGATTTGAAGGCGGCTCTGCGTCGTGCCTTCAAAACAACGGCGATCATCGGTGTGGTTCTCGCCCTGGTTCTTACGTTCGTTTACGGCTGGCGGACAGGTGCGCTGCTTCTCGCCGGAACCATCATTTCCGCGACAGGACTGTGGGAGTGGCAGCGGCTGGTAGCCTTCATCAATGCAAGGCTCGACAACCAGAAGGCGGCCGGAGCGGGGCGTGTCATCACGACCTTTTTCCTGAGGCTACTGCTCGCCGGGGGCATACTTTATGTTAGTCTAAGGTGTTTCCATGGATCGGTTTACGCGCTGGTGGCGGGCTTGGTTCTAGGCATTTTTGCCCTGACTGTCGAAGCTGTGCGCATGATTCGTTCCTGATGGACATCCGCAGCAAATTACCCACAGGGATTGAGACGTTTTAGGAAGTTATGCACAGCTTACTTCTGGCACTCACAAGTCTGCTCAACCAGCTCTTTGGCGCGCCCGTCACCGCGCTGCTGAATAAGTTCAATATTTATCCTCTGCACCCAGCCGCGCCTATCGAGAACAGGCTCACGCTTCAACTTGTCGTAGCGTTTGTGCTGGTGCTGTTCTTCATCGTGGTGCGGGCGAAGCTCAATGTTGAGAAGCCGGGCAGCCTGCAGCATCTGGCGGAGATGATCCATGGCTTCGTCGATGAGCAGGCGGTGTCCGTCATGGGGCAGGATGGCTACAAATCGCACCTGCCGTTCGTGACGACGATTCTGATGTTCGTGCTGCTGTGCAACATTATCGGCCTGCTGCCGGGGATTGAAACGCCGACGGCGAGCCCTGTCGTTCCGCTTGGTATCGCCCTTGTTACCTTCTTTTATTACAACTACCACGGCGTGCGCGCACAGGGTCCGATTGGGTATTTCAAGCATTTCATGGGACCGGTGATCTGGATTTCGCCGCTCATGTTTCCCATCGAGATCATTTCAAACCTCACGCGCGTCATGTCGCTGACGGTTCGTCTTTACGCCAACATGTTTGCCAGCGACCTGCTGACTCTGGTCTTCTTTTCGCTGGTACCCATCGGCGTCCCGGTCATCTTCCTCGGACTGCACCTTGGCGTTGCGTTGATTCAGTCGTATGTGTTCATGCTGCTGACAATGATCTATCTCGGTGAAGCTACGGCGCACGAGGGTCATTGATCTAGAAAAGTTTCGCGTCCGGAGTCGCTTCCACTTCGGCAGCGCGGCCGTGAGCGTGAGGGGGCCAGCACGGTGAGCCTCAACCACCCACTGACGGCACATTCTGAAGGACGCAAGGAGAAA
>Ga0209139_10000016_pt1 | contig 39079 bp, 36 predicted proteins | sample BogFormECP14_OM3_FD_188246 | JGI IMG/M metagenome (GOLD analysis project Ga0209139, IMG submission 188246) | Bog forest soil microbial communities from Calvert Island, British Columbia, Canada - ECP14_OM3 (SPAdes) (version 2) | ecosystem: Environmental > Aquatic > Freshwater > Wetlands > Bog ...
TGAGCGGCACGCAGCGCACTAGGGATCGGACGACAACGTGGATGAAAATGTCCGGTGCTGAAGGCAGATTTGCTGGCCTGAACGTGAATGAGGGTCTGTGATGGCTTGGAAAGTGGTGGGCCGAGTGCCGCATTCTCCAGGTGGGGGCCACGTTGGAGGTCTGTAGGTCTCTGGGACACGCCGGATAGGTTATAGCGGAGTTTTGCTGATTGGTTCGCCCGCTTCGGTTTTCGCGTGCTGGTGCAGGTGTTCGGCGCGGTTGTAGCCGCGGGTGCGGTCGGCGTTGGTGGTGTCGACGCGTTGGGTGTGCGTGGTGCCGCACGGCCCGCCGCGAAATCCCGGTAGTAGCGGTAGATGCCGGCGGCGCGCTTGGCGCGCCCGTAGGTGTCGAGCGTATCGCCCTGACCGGGCTCAGGTGCGGCGTGGGCCGCGGCCGAACTGATCGCCGCTCCCGCTATCCGGTATTGCTCATCCTCGCCGATGCGGCGAACCGCACGAGCGAATCGCGGTATTGTCTGGCGGCGACATGGGCCCGAAATGGCGGTGTTTGGCCGCGTGGTCGGGCATGCTCACTGATGGAGCTAGCGCACCCCCGGGCGAAGGAAATGGTCGGTGGAATATCCGCGCCGGGTTGATGCCGGAATCAACCACAGTCGCCGGGCCACCCGCGGCGCCACATGCCCGGCAAGCGTGATACTTCATGAGCCGCTGCGGCGGTCGCTGCGGGTCGCCGCTGGCGGTCATAAGGTGCCACCGAAATGTCGCTGCACGCTGAGCTATGGTCACCCAGGCGCCCATCAAGGGCTTGCCTACGACACCGGCCGATGGCGCGGCTGGTTTCGCTGGGACGAGTGGGGTTTTCGCCTCGGCGGCCACGCCGAACCGCACAATCAGGGTCCTCGCCCCGATCGGCCCGAGCCTGGCCCACGCCTAGGTCGCGTGCCAGTGGACCCGGCGACCCCGACGCCTGCCGCGCCCCTGGCTGCTGACCGCCCGTATGGCGGCGGGGCCGGCCACCCGCACGCAACGCCGGAGCCGGCCTCCCTCGCGCAGGCGTTACGCACGGTCGCCGGGGCACTCGAACGGCTGGCCGACTTGATCGCCGCCGAACAGAATGCTTCCGGACCCCAGGCCCGACACACGCGCCATCGCCCATAAGCACCCACCGAATCCGCCAAACGGTGTCAGACTGCGTCGATAGCCCGCCGTCGAGTCGTTGGCGATCTCACGCGCATGCCTGCGGCCTCCTTCTACCGGGAACCCGCGCCACGGGGGATGTCACGGAATAGCCGCAGTTCACCTGTGATGGCTCCCATCAACGTCTGCCGCAGGGGCGACTTTTACGCGTGTTAGCCGCTGACGGGTTCGGCTATCGATTCCTCATCCCAGCCTTCGGTGTCGTTAGCGGCGTTGAAAGCGGGAACTGGCCGGCCGGCGGATTCCGCCGCGCCGAAGTTGGCGCGGTTGCCTAGCGCCGCGATAAGGTCCTTGATCTTTCTGGCCTCGTCCTTCGTGGGTGTTTGACCGGCTTCGAGGCCGTCGAGCAGATCTTTCCGCAGACCCGCGCTGACCGCTACCTCGTCGGCGGATAGGTACGCGCGTGTGCAGGCGACGTACAGCTGCTGACCTAATGTGGCGCCCGGCGCTCCGGAGGCCACGACCATCAGGTCGTTATAGCGGCTACGGACTTCGCCCAACGCCACGATGACCGATAACGTACTTCTATCTGTGCGAGCCGCGTCGGTCAGCGCGATTTGAAGTTTGCGCAGACCGGACAAAAGACCCTCGGCGCGATCGTGAAACCGTGGGTCTTCTGGTGCGGGCAATGCATCGATCGCCGACGAGTGCACCGCCATCGCCGCCTGGGCCAGACTGACGATAATTTGCGTGTCACCTTGGGCCGGAGCTTCGGCCATAATTCCCTCGATTCAGCTATGCGGCGACGCCGCAACAGGCCCCGCTATCAATACTGATTGGCAAGGGCCGAGAATAGCGACATCGCTTGCTACTGTAAACGCGCTCGAGACCGTGGCGGTGATTGCGCCCCGCAGGATCCGTACCGCGAAAGTGGCTGTTGAATTTCGGAAATAGGCTGAAGGCTGCCCACGCGGATTCTGAGGGTTTGTGGGCGCCGGCTGTTTTGAGCCGGCCGCCGGGTGAATGCCCGAACGCGTCCAGCGCGCGGCGCCGCCGGTCAGCTGGAGTCCCTGAGGCCATTGCGCGACCTGGCTAGTTTGCTTGGTGACGTCTCAGTTCATGCCCGTGGCGAACCGACGCACCGCTATGCGATCCGGCGTCGCCCAATCGTGCACCTCAGCAACTTAGGCATCGCCGATCTTGACGAACGCCGCGAAGGACGGAATTTGACGTCGGCAGGACAGAAAAGCTCACGTCGATAGGGCCCGCGTCGCTCCCGTGGTCGGCGGTCATTGCGGCTTTGGCGTCGCCGGGAAGTTCGTCGCCACCGCGGCGGCGATCTCCAGGAACTGTCGCCGTGTCGCCGGGCGCAGCTGGTCGATGTCGACAACCCCCGCCGCCGCGATGTGCCGGTCGTAGGGCAACACGAATACCCGGTCGCCGCCAACACGCCGAGCAAACGTCTTCACTAGGGTGGCGATCAGTTTGCGGTCGCTGCGTCCGGTCACGTCGTTGAGTACCACGACCGAGCGTGTGAGCAGCTCGTGGTGGCCTGACTCGCGCAGCCAGTCCATCACCTTGCCCGCCGCTTGGGCGCTGTCGCGGGAGGTGGAGGCGACCACGATGATCGACTCCGCCTTGGCAAGCAGGCCCTTCATCACCGGATGCTCGACGTTGGTGCCGGCGTCGGTAACGAAGACTGAGTAAAACCGCTGCAGACGTTCGTACGCGGCATGGTAGGTCTTGGGATCGAGCAGTTTCCGTTCGCTGACCTGACGGTTGGCGGCCAGCACGTCGAGCCCGCTGACAGGGCTTTGTCCGACGTGCGAGCGCATATCGGCGTAGCGCTCGATCCGGTCGTCGGCCAACACCTCGCGGTAGGAGGAGGCCGCTGTCGGGTCGATCCGCTCAGCCAGATTGGCCCCGATGTCGGGGTTGCCGTCGATGGCCACCACTTTGTCCTTGCGGACCGACGCGAACATCGAACCGATACCGATCGCGGTGGTGGTCTTGCCCACCCCACCCTTGCCGCCGAGCACCACCACCGAATACGAGCCGAGCAGAGGGCTGTTGACGATGGCGTTGAGCAGGCGAAACCGGCGTTCGTCGGGCGATTGCTCCATCGTGACCAAGCCGAAAGTCGTCACCCGCAACCATTTTCGCCACCCTTTGGCCGGCGGCACCTTGTGCTCGGTAATCACCTCGGCTGCGCGCAGCTCTTCGGTTGTCAGCTCCCACGAGGCGGCTTCGGCCGTTGTTGGGGACGCTTGCCCGGCACGGGCCGTCGCTGGTGGTGCTGGGGTGATGGAAAACGGCGGTCTCGCGGCCGGCGGCCGATTGGCCTGCGATGGCTGCGGGTCCCCTGTCGGAGGCCGGTTGGGATTTGCCGGCACATGTACGCCGTGCTGTCGGTGCATGGTCGAGGCCGCCGCCGGAGGCGCCGCCCAGCTAGGCTGGGCGGGCGCGCTATCGCGCTGGACGCCCGGGTGTGCCTCGGATGCTTTCGACAACAACGGCCTCCGCGCTGCGGAGTCCGTTTGCTGCCCGGAATCCTGTGGTGGCAATGGTGCGGTGGCGCCCTCACCGCCGACAGGGTCGCGATTGCTCTTGCCCGGGCGGCTCACGCGGTGCAACGCCCGCCCTTACGGGCGCATTCAGGGCCGGGTCGCCCCGACTCGACAATCACGCTGCGACATTAACAAGAGTCCAGTTTCAGTGTCCAGCAGCGCGAGACAGACTCTTTGCCTGGCGGCAGCGCTATGGGCCAGATGGGCAAGCAGACAACACAGGCACTGGAAGCAATGACGGACTACGCGGGGGTAGAAACCGTTGCCGCGCTACGCGAACAGGTCACGGACGTCAATCAGCAGGCCACGTTCCATCGCCGCGGCGGCGTTCCGGGCACGGTATCGCGTGGTGTCTGGCCTGGACGTTCATGGTTATCATCCAGTCCCACCGCACTATCCCGACGTGACTTGGTCGAACCGGAACACCGCGAGGCGCCCTGCCAGCGCCTCGAATTCGTCGGAGGTGCCGTCGACGACCATGCCGGAACGCTTGGCGAACGCCACACCGACCGGGACCTGCACCGGGAAAGCTCGAAGTATCGGGCGCGCTTGTGCTGCCGTGAGTTCGACGATCTTCACCCGCCGGGAGCGGCGGCCCCGGCTGAGCGTGCCGGTGCCCGCGGCCCGGGCGTTGGCGGCCCAGTCCGCGCCGGGAAAACCGGCAACCACAAAGAGGCCCCCGTCGAATTCGAACGGCGTCATCGGCGTGCTGCGCGGTTGACCCGACTTGCGTCCGGGCACCGTCAACACCATGGCAGGCCCGGTCGGTATGCCGAGCTTCTGCACGGCCATCATCACCTTGTTCATCGGCTTGAGGTAACGCGGTGGGCGGGGATCAGACATGTCTTGCCTCCTTTGCTATTTCGTGAACAGGTTGCGATGGTCAGAAACCCACTGGGCGAAGGTGGTCGCCGGGCGGCCGGTGATCTTCTCCACTTCGCGGGTAACGAGGGCCGGTTTATCGACCGTCTCCGCGAGCATCGCTGTATAGGCGTCGGCGAATTCGGCACCCAGACCCAGGCCGATGAAGCGCTGCCGCACCACATCCGGTGGCACCTCGAGGTAGCGCAGCGGGCGACCCAGCACGGTGCCGATGATCTCCACCAGCTCGGAATTGGTGAACGCCTGCGGGCCGGTCAGCGGGATATGCTGTCCAACAAACTCATCGGTCAGCAATGCCTGCGCGGCCACCGCTGCGATATCGGTCTCGACGATCGGTGCGGCCGACGCCGCGGCGTAGGGTCCGCCGACGACGTCACCGGCGCGAATCTGCGCCGACCACATGCCGACGAAGTTCGACGCGAACACCGCGGGCCGCAGGCTCACCCAGTCCAGGCCTGAGTCGACGGCGAGCTGTTCGACCTCTTTGTTGCGGTCACCGCGAAACCGCGACGGTTGCCGCGAGAAGTCGTCATCGGCGTTGATGGCCGACAACGCAACCAGCTTGGTAACCCCGCGGCGGCGTGCCAGCGCAACGACGTCGGCGAGGCCGTCACCCAGCGCGCGGGAATTGAGGAACACCGCCGTTGCGCCGGCGAGCGCGTCGACCGGTGAGCTCATCGCTTCGACGACGTCGGGAAATCCGGCGCTCTCCGGTGCGCGGGTGACCGCCCGCACCCGTGCGCCCGCGGCGGCAAGCTCGCAAACAAGCGGGCGTCCGACATTGCCGGTCGCTCCCGTTACGACGATCGTCATAGTGGCCTCCTTCGGCATGATGGTCTTTCTAAAAACTGCTTTTGATCTACGACGGGGCGGAAGATGGGAAAGTTACCGGCGGAACGCGTAACTTTTTCGGGTGCCAGATCGTCGTGAATGAATGAGCCAATCGCAGTCAGCTGAAGACCGGATCGCCGAAGCCTGGCGTCGACATCGCCCGTACCTGGTGAATCTGGCGTATCAGATGCTGGGAGACGTCGGAGACGCCGAAGACGTTGCACAGGAGGCGTTTCTACGGCTCGCGCGCGCCGACTTCGACGCGATCGACGACATCCGCGCCTGGCTGACGGTGGTAACGGGCCGGCTCTGCCTCGACCAGGTGCGTTCGGCGCGCGCCCGCTACGAGCGGCCCGGCGACATCGAGCCAGGGGTGTCGGCGCTCAACCAGTCTCGCCGGCCAGACCCGGCCGATCGGGTCACCCTCGACGACGAGGTGCGCACGGCGCTGCTGGAGGTGCTGCGCAGGCTCAGTCCGGCCGAGCGGGTGTCGTTCGTGTTGCACGACGTGTTCGCGGTCCCGTTCGACGAGATCGCCGAGACGGTGGGCCGGCCGGTGGGCACGTGTCGGCAGCTGGCCCGGCGCGCGCGGGCGAAATTCGCCACGGCGCAACCCAAACCGGGCGACGTGCCGGTGGCCGAGCACCAGCTGGTCACCGAGAAGTTCATCACCGCCTGCGGCAACGGCGATCTGCAGGCGTTGGCCGCGGTGCTGGACCCGACGGTGTGGGGCGTCGGGACGGTGCTCACCGATCCACCTCTGCCACCACAGATCAACCATGGCCCGCACGACGTCGCGGTCAACCTGCTGCGCTACCTGGGACCGGGCGTGACGGTGGTCAGCGGTCCGGCCGGCCAACCGGTGTTGCTGGCGTTCGCCGAACGACGCCTGTTCGCCGTGATCGTGCTGAGCATCCGCGAAAACCTGGTCACCAAGATCGAAGCCACCGCGGACCCGTCGGCGCGATTCGTGGAGGGTCAGCCCTAGCTAGCTGTTCTCCCGCGTCTCGTCTGGCCGTGACGCGAAGAACCCAGCGACGGCCGCCGCGATCTGCAGGAATTTGCGTCGCGTCGTGCGCGCCATCTCTTCGCGCACGTCGATGACGCCGCCGGGCCGCAGGTGCGGATCGAACGGCACCTCCACCACCGTCTGGCCGCGGTCGAGAAACTGATGCGCCAACACCGAACGAGTCCGTTTGTCTGAGTGCCCGTCAGAATCGTTGAGCACCACCACGGTGCGCTGCAGCAGGCCGGTGCGGCCGTGTGCCGCGAGCCATTCCATTGTCTGCGCCGCCGCAGAAGCCCCGTCCGCCCAGGGCGACGAGACCACGATCAGAGCGTCCAGGTCGCTCAACGCCTCTTGGGTGACGGGCGCGTCCATGGTGGAACCGCAGTCGACGATCGCGATCGTGAAGTGACGGTCGAGCCGCGAGGTGGCTTCTCGATACAGCGCGGGATCGAGCACGCGGCGCGGACCGGCCGTCGGTTCCCCGGCCAGTACGTAGAGGCCCGCCGAATTGCTGCCGACCCGCGACGTCACATCGGCGAACGACTCCAGATTCCGGTCGGCGGCAAGTTCCCAGTACGAGCCGCTGGTCCGCGGGTCGATTCTGCTGCCAAGCCGGCCGAAGGCAGTGTCGGCGTCGACGGCTACCACCCGGTCCTGCCGGCGCAGTTCGGCGAAGATCGACCCGACGCTCGCAGCCATGGTGGTTTTCCCGACGCCGCCTTTGCCGAGTACGCCAACTTTGTAGTTACCGTGCAGCGCCGACCTGATGGTGGTCTCGTAGGCGGTCTCTTGCTGTTCCGCAGCCGACGGCCCGGGGTTGATCAGGCCGGAAGTAGCCCTGTAGACGATGCGCCGCCACCCGTATTTAGGACCGGGGCGCCGCGGTTGGGGCGTTGCCGGTGATACGTCGATGTTCCATGACTGGCGGTGCGACCCGGCCGCCCGTGGCGGCGGAGCGGGCTGCTGGGGCGGTGCCGATCGAGGGTTCTCGGCCGGCGGGTGCGGTGGTCGTGCCGCCGCACCGCCCTGGGCCGCAGGTCCTGGCCGGTCCCGCAGGAAGTCGTCGTGCTCGCTCATGAGCTCACGCGCTTGCGCACGTCCTGTTTGGCCAAGCTCATGGATTCTCCGTTAACTGCGCGAGGGGAATCGGTCCGTCGAAGCGGCTACGCCCGACAACGGCATCGTAGATGCGTCGCGCGTCTGATCGCGAAAAAAGCTCGGCAACTTCTTCTACAAAGTTCTCTGCCAGCGGCTCCGGCGGGCCGGTTGACCGCCAATTGCCAGGGAATCGGCCGGCCCGGCCGCACTGCCACGCCTTATGGTGAGGTGCGTCACCGGGATTTGGTGCCTCCGGGTGAGCCAGCCGGCGATCTGCGCCTGATTTGACCGCGATCACAGCAAATTTCTTCCACGAACCCCGCGGGCGGAGGTCGACGCCTATCTGCTTCGCAAACACCCTCCGGCGGGCCCAAATACCCAGCGCCACACGCTGACCCGGCAAAGCGGCCCACCCGTACCGCCGCAATAGAGCAGCACCCCCGACCGGCGGGTTAAGATTGATCAAGTTGGCATGTCAGGCGGGTTTTGTCATATCGTTTTACGACTTGTCGAGAACCGGGTACAGGGCCACCGTCCAGCGCTGCACGGATGCATCCCGAACCGGATCACCGCCGCCAGGCGAACAGCATATCGACAAGACCGTTGGGGCCCAGCCCGTGGCGCCAACGGAGGAGATTCGTAAATTCCGCGGCAGAAAGCTTCTGGGGAAGGGTCAGGTGGGAATGGCGCCCAACCGCGTCGGGCTCTACAACCCTGCATTCGAGCACGACTCATGCGGGGTGGCCATGGTCGTCGACATGCACGGCCGCCGCAGCCGCGACATCGTGGACAAGGCGATCACCGCGTTGCTCAACCTCGAGCATCGCGGCGCCCAAGGCGCCGAGCCGCACAGCGGTGACGGCGCCGGGATCCTGATTCAGGTTCCGGACGACTTCTTGCGTTCGGTTGTCGATTTCGAGCTGCCGGAGGCTGGCAGCTACGCCACCGGTATGGCGTTCCTGCCGCAGTCGTCGAAAGAGGCCACGGCGGCGTGCGCCGCGGTGGAGAAGATCGTCGAAGCCGAGGGTCTGCAGACGCTCGGCTGGCGCAACGTTCCCACCGACGAGTCGTCGCTGGGCGCGCTGGCCCGCGACGCCATGCCCACGTTCCGCCAGCTGTTCATCGCGGGCGCCGACGGCATGGAATTGGAGCGGCGCGCCTACGTCATCCGCAAGCGCGCCGAGCACGAACTCGGCACCAAAGGTCCCGGGCAGGACGGCCCGGGTCGCGAAACCGTCTACTTCCCAAGCCTTTCCGGTCAGACCTTCGTCTATAAGGGCATGCTGACCACACCGCAGCTCAAGGCGTTCTACCTTGATCTGCAGGACCAGCGGCTGACCAGCGCGCTGGGCATCGTGCACTCTCGTTTCTCGACGAACACCTTCCCGTCGTGGCCGCTGGCGCACCCGTTCCGCCGTATCGCCCACAACGGCGAGATCAACACCGTCACCGGCAACGAGAACTGGATGCGGGCCCGCGAGGCGTTGATGAAGACGGACGTCTTCGGCACGAACGATGACGTCGAGAAGCTGTTCCCGATCTGCACCCCGGGCGCCTCGGACACCGCGCGCTTCGACGAAGCGCTCGAACTGCTGCACCTGGGCGGCCGTAGCCTGCCGCACGCGGTGCTGATGATGATCCCCGAGGCCTGGGAGCGCAACGAGTCGATGGACCCGGCCCGGCGGGCGTTCTACGAGTACCACGCATCGCTGATGGAGCCGTGGGACGGCCCGGCGTCGATGACGTTCACCGACGGCACCATCATCGGCGCGGTACTCGACCGTAACGGCCTACGCCCGTCCCGGATCTGGGTAACCGCCGACGGCCTGGTCGTGATGGCTTCCGAAGCCGGCGTGCTGGACCTCGACCCGTCGACGGTGGTCCGCCGGATGCGGTTGCAGCCCGGCCGGATGTTCCTGGTCGACACCGCGCAGGGCCGCATCGTCTCCGACGAGGAGATCAAGGCCGAGCTGGCCGCCGAACAGCCCTACCAGGAGTGGCTGGACAACGGGCTGATTCCACTCGATGAGCTGCCGCAGGGCGACTACGTGCGGATGCCGCACCATCGGGTCGTCTTACGCCAGCTGGTTTTCGGCTACACCTACGAGGAGCTCAACCTGCTGGTGGCGCCGATGGTGCGGACCGGCGCCGAGCCGATCGGGTCGATGGGAACCGATACGCCGGTAGCGGTGCTCTCCCAGCGGCCGCGGATGCTGTTCGATTACTTCCAGCAATTGTTCGCACAGGTGACCAATCCACCGCTGGACGCGATCCGCGAAGAGGTGGTGACCAGCCTGCAGGCCACCACCGGCGGGGAGGGCGACCTGCTCAACCCGAACGAGAATTCCTGTCGCCAGATCTCGTTGTCGCAGCCGATTCTGCGCAACCACGAACTGGCCAAGCTGATCAACCTCGACCCGGACGTCGAGGTCAACGGGCGTCGGCACGGTATGCGGTCCAAGGTGATTCGCTGTCTGTACCCGGTTGCCGAGAACGGCGCCGGCCTGAAGGCGGCGCTCGACGAGGTGCGTGCGCAGACCTCGGCGGCGATCGCGGACGGCGCGCGGATCATCATCCTGTCCGATCGGGAATCCGACAAGAAGATGGCCCCGATCCCGTCGCTGCTGGCCGTCTCCGCGGTGCACCACCACCTGGTGCGCGAACGCAGCCGTACCAAAGTCGGACTGGTCGTCGAGTCGGGCGATGCCCGCGAGGTGCACCACATGGCCGCGCTGATCGGCTTCGGCGCCGCGGCGGTGAACCCGTACATGGCGTTCGAGTCGATCGAGGTCATGCTGGACCGCGGCGTGCTCCAGGGCCTCGACCGCGAGACAGCGCTGAAGAACTACATCAAGGCCGCCGGCAAGGGTGTGCTGAAGGTGATGTCCAAGATGGGCATCTCGACGTTGGCGTCCTACACCGGCGCCCAGCTGTTCCAGGCCGTAGGCGTCGCCGAGGATGTTCTCGACGAGTACTTCGCCGGATTGACCTGCCCCACAGGAGGAATCACCCTCGCCGATATAGCCGCCGATGTTGCGGCCCGGCATGAGCTGGCTTTCCTGGATCGGCCCGACGAGCGCGCACACCGCGAACTCGAGGTGGGCGGCGAATACCAGTGGCGCCGTGAAGGCGAATACCACCTCTTCAACCCGGAGACTGTGTTCAAGTTGCAGCACTCCACTCGCACCGGCCAGTACAAGATCTTCAAGGATTACAGCCGGCTGGTCGACGACCAGAGCGAGCGGATGGCATCGCTCCGTGGCCTTTTGAAATTCCGCGACGGCGTCCGGCCACCGGTGCCACTCGACGAGGTCGAGCCCGCCAGCGAGATCGTCAAACGCTTTGCCACCGGCGCGATGAGCTACGGCTCGATCTCCGCCGAGGCGCACGAGACACTGGCCATCGCGATGAACCGGCTCGGTGGCCGGTCGAACTGCGGTGAGGGCGGTGAAGCCGTCAGCCGTTTCGAGCGTGATCCCAACGGTGACTGGCGCCGCAGCGCCGTCAAGCAGGTCGCGTCGGCCAGGTTCGGCGTCACCTCGCACTACCTGACCAACTGCTCCGACATCCAGATCAAGATGGCGCAGGGCGCCAAACCCGGTGAGGGCGGCCAACTTCCCGGCGGCAAGGTGTATCCGTGGATTGCCGAGGTACGGCACTCCACTCCCGGCGTGGGGTTGATCTCGCCGCCTCCGCACCACGACATCTACTCGATCGAGGATCTGGCACAGCTGATCCACGACCTGAAGAACGCCAACCCGTCGGCGCGTATCCACGTCAAGCTGGTCTCCGAGAACGGTGTCGGCACGGTGGCCGCCGGTGTCTCGAAGGCGCACGCCGACGTCGTGCTGATCTCCGGGCACGACGGCGGTACCGGCGCGACGCCGCTGACGTCGATGAAGCATGCCGGCGCACCGTGGGAGCTCGGGCTGGCCGAGACCCAGCAAACGTTGCTACTCAACGGGTTACGCGACCGCATCGTTGTCCAAGTCGACGGCCAGCTCAAAACCGGCCGGGACGTGATGATCGCGGCGCTACTCGGCGCCGAGGAATTCGGTTTCGCCACCGCCCCGCTGGTGGTGTCCGGCTGCATCATGATGCGGGTGTGCCACCTGGACACCTGCCCGGTCGGCGTGGCCACCCAGAACCCGGTGCTGCGGGAGCGATTCGCCGGCAAGCCGGAGTTCGTGGAGAACTTCTTCTTGTTTATCGCCGAAGAGGTCCGCGAGTACATGGCGGAGCTCGGTTTCCGCACCCTCAATGAGGCTGTGGGCCAAGTCGGCTCGCTGGAAACCACGTTGGCCCGCGCGCACTGGAAGGCGCACAAACTCGACTTGACGCCGGTGCTGCACGAGCCGGAGTCGGCGTTCATGAATCAGGATTTGTACTGCAGTTCCAGCCAGGACCATGGGCTGGACAAGGCGCTGGATCAGCAGTTGATCGTGATGAGCCGCGAGGCGCTGGACTCCGGGAAACCCGTCCGGTTCTCCACCACAATTGCCAACGTCAACCGGACTGTTGGCACCATGCTCGGCCATGAGGTGACGAAAGCCTATGGCGGCGAAGGATTGCCGGACGGCACCATCGACATCACTTTCGACGGGTCGGCGGGCAACAGCTTCGGAGCATTCGTGCCGACGGGGATCACGCTGCGGGTGTACGGCGATGCCAACGACTACGTGGGTAAGGGATTGTCCGGGGGCCGGATCGTGGTGCGGCCGTCCGACAACGCGCCGTCGGACTACGTCGCCGAGGACAACATCATCGGCGGCAACGTCATCCTGTTCGGCGCCACCAGCGGCCAGGCATTCCTGCGCGGTGTGGTCGGTGAGCGGTTTGCCGTGCGCAACTCCGGCGCCCACGCGGTGGTCGAGGGGGTTGGCGATCACGGCTGTGAGTACATGACCGGCGGCAGGGTGGTGATCCTGGGTAGTACCGGCCGCAACTTCGCTGCGGGCATGTCCGGCGGCATCGCCTATGTCTACGACCCGGAGGACGCATTGCCGGACAACCTCAACTCGGAGATGGTGGAACCGGAGGCACTCGACGATGACGACTTGGCCTGGCTGCACGGGATGATTCAGGCGCACGTCGACGCGACCGACTCCGCAATCGGTCAGCGCATCCTGGGCGATTGGACGGCCGCCCAGCGGAGCTTCGTCAAGGTGATGCCCCGCGACTTCAAGCGGGTGCTCGAGGCGATCGCCGAGGCCGAGCGCAACGGCGCCGATCCCGACCAAGCGATCATGGCGGCCGCCAGTGGTTGATCCGAAGGGCTTTTTGAAGTACACCCATCGCGAAACAGCGAAACGCCGACCAGTGGACCTACGGCTGCGCGACTGGCACGAGGTCTACGAGGACTTCCCGCACGAGACGCTGCAACATCAGGCAACTCGTTGCATGGACTGTGGGATCCCGTTCTGCCACAACGGTTGTCCGTTGGGCAACCTAATACCGGAATGGAATGACCTGACCCGCACCGGTCGTTGGCGCGATGCGATCGAACGCCTGCATGCGACCAACAACTTTCCGGACTTCACCGGTCGACTCTGCCCGGCGCCGTGCGAATCAGCATGTGTGCTCGGGATCAACCAGGATCCGGTGACAATCAAGCAGATCGAGGTCGAGATCATCGACAACGCCTTCGACGAAGGCTGGGTGGTGCCACTGCCGCCGGATGAGCTCACCGGCAAGACGGTAGCGGTGGTGGGCTCGGGGCCCGCCGGCCTGGCCGCCGCGCAGCAGCTGACCCGCGCCGGACACACGGTGACGGTGTTCGAGCGCGACGACCGCATCGGCGGGCTGCTGCGCTACGGCATTCCCGAGTTCAAGATGGAAAAGCGCCACCTGGAACGCCGGTTGGAGCAGATGCGGGGCGAAGGCACCGAATTCCGCGCCGGCGTCAACGTCGGTGTCGACATCACCGCCGAGGAGTTGCGCGCGGAGTTCGACGCGGTGGTTCTGGCCGGCGGCGCGACGGCTTGGCGCGATCTGCCGATCACCGGCCGCGAGCTCGAGGGTGTCCACCAGGCGATGGAATACCTGCCCTGGTCCAACCGGGTGCAGGAGGGCGACGATGTGCTCGGCCCCGACGGCGAGCCACCGATCACCGCAAAGGGCAAGAAGGTCATCATCATCGGCGGCGGTGACACCGGCGCCGACTGCCTGGGCACTGTGCACCGTCAGGGTGCGGCCAGCGTGCACCAGTTCGAAATCATGCCGCGCCCGCCGGAGACCCGCGCGCCGTCCACGCCGTGGCCGACGTACGAGCTGATGTTCCGGGTGTCCTCGGCGCACGAGGAAGGTGGCGAGCGGATGTTCTCGGTGAACACCGAGGAGTTCGTCGGCCGCGACGGTCACGTCACCGCGCTGAAAGTACACGAGCTAACGATGGAGGACGGCAAGTTCGTCACGACCGAGGGCACCGATTTCGAAATCGAGGCCGATCTGGTGCTGTTGGCGATGGGATTCGTCGGGCCGGAACAGCCCGGTCTGTTGACGGACTTGGGAGTTGAGTTCACCGATCGCGGTAATGTCGGGCGCGGCAACAACTTCGAGACCTCGGTGCCGGGTATCTTTGTAGCGGGCGACATGGGGCGAGGCCAGTCCTTGATCGTCTGGGCGATCGCCGAGGGCCGTGCGGCCGCGGCGGGCGTCGACCGATTCCTGATGGGCCAGACCGCTCTGCCTGCGCCCATCGCGCCGACCGCGGCTCCGCAACGCTAGTCACTAACGTCACACCAGCAACATTTGATAAGCTGCTCGGCGCGTCTTACACTGTTTGCCAGCTATAAGGTGTCTAATTTCTCGATATGGGCGCCGCGGGGGCGTGGTGCTCGGCAGTTGACCGATTGCAGGAGTGAGAGCCGTGCATATTCAACCGATGACCCGGTCGCGGGTCGGGCGAATCGCCTGGTCATGGTTCCGACACCCGGTTAAGAGCCGGGAATTTCCCGAGAAGCTTGAGCGCCTGGTGACCGCGGAGGAACTACTGCGCTTCGGCGTATAACCGCCAACGCCAACCGCCTGCCAAGTTAGGCAAGCATTTGCTCTGTGTAATCTGCTCGTTATCTGAGGTTCTCTACATCGAGACCTAGAAATTGTTGCTATCCGGCTATGTCGCCAGCCCCGAGTCTCGGATCGCTTCGGCCAGCGGCTCGAGCACGACCGGGTCATGCGGTGGCGCGAGGTACACGATGCCCAGATCCAGCCCTTCGGCTGCCAGACCGGCCGCGTCCTCGACGACCTTGGCGTAGTTGCGGTCTGGCTCCAGACGCAGGTGTGCTGACAGCGTGATCTCCTTGGGATCGCGCCCGATGTCGGCGCAATGGCTGTACAGCACGTCGCGCTTGTGGGCGAACAGGTCCGGCGGTCCGCCGACGAAGTTCCAGTGCTGGGCGTACCGGGCGGTGATGCGCAGCGTGCGCTTCTCGCCGCTGCCGCCGATGCAGATCGGCGGGTGCGGGCGCTGCGGGCCCTTCGGTTCGTTTCGGGCGTCTTTGAGCTGGTAGTACTTGCCGTCGAAATCGGTGGTCTGCTGGCTGAGCAGGCTGGTCAGCACCTCGCAGGCCTCCTCGAACCGGTCGAAGCGTTCTTTGACGCTGCCCAGCTCGATGCCGTAGGCGCCGGACTCCTCCTCGTTCCATCCGGCGCCGATGCCCAGCTCCAGTCGCCCGTTGGAGATGACGTCAAGGGCGGCAGCCATATTCGCCAGCACCGCGGGATGACGGTAGTGGATCCCGGTGACCAGGGTGCCCAGCCGCAGTCGCTTGGTGGCCTGCGCCAGCGCGGTGAGCGTCGTCCAGCCCTCCAGGCACGGGCCGCCGGAGTTTCCGAAGATCGGGTAGAAGTGGTCGAACGTCCACCCGGACTCGAAGACGTCGATGTCGTCGGCCGCTGTCCAGACGGCGAGCATCTGTGCCCAGGTGGTCTCTTGCGGTGAGGTTTTGAACGCGAATCGCATGACACCGACATTAGTCGCGCCTGCGAAACCGGCCACCCAACTAAACTCAGCCGGGCAATGAACTCGCAGCTGGGACTTGACACAAGAATCACCCTGCTGGCGGCCGGCCTGAGCTTTCTGCTCGCCTTGGTGCTCGGGGTATGGAAGTACCGCCAGATCATGGTCGCCGACGATCATCGGGCTCACCCGTACGTCGACATCGCGCATCGGGCCGCCCTGCTCTACTCGTTCGCGACCCTGTTGCTCGCGGTGTTCGTGGAGCTGAGCGCCTGGCCCGCCTGGGTGAACCTGACCGCTGCGATGGTGGTGGTGTTCTTTTTCGTCGGCGCTATCGGCGCCTACATCATTCACGGCGCACTGCGAGACACCACGAACCAGTTCGAACACCCCACCCGGGGATCGCATGTGGCGATGGTGCTGTTGATCGTCGGCGAGATCGGTGGCTTCGGGGTGCTGCTCGCTGGGTTCGTCGCCGGCCAACTGCTGAGGTAAACCGCTCCTCAAGCGGGCACACTGAAGACATGGATCCGGTGACGGCGCTGCGACAGATCGCCTATTACAAAGACCGGGCCCGCGAGGACTCCCGGCGGGTGATGGCCTACCGCAACGCCGCCGACATCGTCGAGCGCATCGACGAAGCGGAGCGCGAGCAGCACAGCCGGGCCAACAGCTGGCAGTCGCTACCGGGTATCGGGCCGAAGACCGCGAAGGTGATCGCCCAGGCCTGGTCCGGCCACGAACCCGATGTCCTGGTCGAATTACGCTCTGCTGCACAGGATCTCGGCGGCGGCGAGATCCGGGCGGCATTGCGCGGCGACCTGCATCTGCACTCGAACTGGTCGGACGGCTCGGCGCCGATCGACGAGATGATGGCCACCGCCGCGGCGCTGGGGCATGAGTACTGTGCGCTGACCGACCACTCGCCGCGGCTGACCATCGCCCACGGGCTGTCACCGGAGCGGCTGCGTCAACAACTCGACGTGATCGACGGGCTGCGCGATCGGTTCGCGCCGATGCGGATCCTTACCGGCATCGAGGTGGACATCCTCGACGACGGCAGCCTCGACCAAGAGCCAGAGCTGCTGGATCGCCTCGACATCGTGGTCGCCAGCGTGCACTCGAAGCTGTCGATGGACGCCGCGGCGATGACCCGCCGGATGGTGCGCGCCGTCAGCAACGGCCACGCCGATGTGCTCGGTCACTGCACCGGCCGGCTGGTCGCCGGAAACCGTGGTATCCGGCCGGAGTCGAAGTTCGACGCCGAGGCCGTGTTCACCGCCTGCCGTGACCACGGCACCGCCGTGGAGATCAACTCCCGGCCCGAACGTCGTGACCCGCCGACCCGGCTGCTGAACCTGGCGTTGGAGATCGGGTGTGATTTCAGCATCGACACCGACGCGCATGCGCCGGGCCAGCTGGATTTCCTCGGCTACGGCGCTCAGCGCGCGCTGGATGCCGGCGTGCCGCCCGGCCGCATCGTCAACACCTGGCCGGTCGACAAGCTGCTGGAGTGGACGGCGTCAGTCGGGTAGGTGCGGCATCTCCAGGCCGGGCTCGCGCCCGACCAGCACTGCGCGGGTGAGCGCTGACTTCCCGTAACGGCGACGCACCAGGTCGACCGCCGCGTCGACAACCGCCGCCTGCCGTTGCTCCCCGGCGAACGGCAGCATCAGCTGCTCGGCGCCGCTGCGGTCGATCTCCGAAACCGCGAACCCGATCAGGGTCAGCCCACGTTCGGCTGTCAGCGGCGCGGCGGATGCGACGAGTGCGCGCGCCGTGGCCAGGATGGTTTGCGTCGACGAGGTGGCCCAGGGCAAGGTGTGCGACCGGGTGGCCCGGCCAAAGTCGTTGAACCGCAACCGCAACGTGACTGTCCGGCCGGTCCGCCCGGCGGCCCGCATCCGCGCGGTGATCCGATCGATCAGGTTGATCACCACTGCGTCGATCTCGGCGGGCGACATGGTGTTGCCGGCGCGGCCCAGTGCGCGCTGAGCGCCCACCGACCGTCGGCGAACGCCGGTCGAAACCCGACGCGGATCGACGTTGCGGGCCAGCGCATACAGCCGGCCGCCCATCGCCCCGCCCACCAGCGAAGCCAGCATGGACTCGCTGAGCTCGGCCACGTCGGCGACCGTTTCGATGCCGTGGGTGTGCAACTTGTCGGCGGTCACCGCGCCGACGCCCCACAACCGGCGCACCGGCAGCGGATGCAGGAAGGCGAGCTCTCGCCCGGGCGGAACCAGCAGCAAGCCATCCGGTTTGCCTTCCTGGCTGGCGACCTTGGCGAGGAATTTCGTCCGCGCGATGCCGACGGTGATGGGCAGGCCGACGCGGTCGCGTACCTCGCTGCGCAGCCGCGCCGCGATCTGCACCGGCGTTCCGGAGACTCGGCGTAGTCCGCCGACGTCGAGGAACGCCTCGTCCACCGAAATCGGCTCCACCAGCGGTGTGGTGTCGCGGAAAACTTCGAACACCGCTTCGCTGGCCCGCGTGTATGCGGCCATCCTGGGCGGGACCACCGCGGCGTGCGGGCACAGCCGCCGGGCCTGCCCTCCGCCCATCGCGGTGCGAACGCCGTAGGCTTTGGCTTCGTAGCTGGCGGCCAGCACCACCCCGCCGCCGACGATCACCGGCCGGCCCCGCAGGGCGGGGTCGTCGCGCTGTTCGACGGACGCGTAGAACGAGTCGAGGTCCGCGTGAAGAATCGATGCGTCAGCCCGCACGAACATATGTTCGCATCGACGGCTGACTTCTAGTGGGATTCCCCGTAGATGCTGGTGACCCAGATGTGGGTGAGGGTATCGACGACGCGGTCCTCGTTGACCGACAGCTGTTCGGCAAACAGGGTGGCCATCATCGCGCGCTCGTTCATCTGGTTCAGCGACGTGGCCAGGTCTGCGGCCGGGATGGTCTCCGGGGCAGCGCCCCGCGCCCGTTCGGCGGTGATCATGGCTGCTGTTTGATCGATCCACTTCTGCATGAAGCTCGTCCACACGGCCCGGACCTCCGAACTGGTGGCCAGCGCTTCCGACCCGGCGCGGACAACCGCGCGGTGCGAGCCGAATCCGGTAAAGAACGCTTTGATGCCATTGCGCCAGACCCGGCGAGGATCAGCGGGCAGTCGCTGCACCGCGCCGTCGAACTCCGCGTCTGCACGGATGATCATCGGCTCGAGCAACGACAGCAGCACTGCCTCCTTGGACTTGAAATAGAAATAGAACGTCGGCCGGGACAGGCCGGCGCCCTTGGCCAGGTCGTCAACGGAGATGTCGGCGAAAGAGCGCTCTTCGAGCAACCGCTCGGCGGTGGTCAGGATGGCGAGCTCACGGTCGTCGCCCGACGGGCGCGCCGAGCGACGCCCCCTGGAGGTACGACTGGAGCTGGCGGTTGTCACGGCCGCTACTTTACACGGTGTTGAGAAATTCAACAGGGTGTTGACGCACTCAACACGGTGTTGATACCGTGACGCCATGACTGAACACCTCGACGTCCTCATCGTGGGCGCCGGTATCTCCGGTATCAGCGCCGCGTGGCACCTGCAGGACCGTTGCCCGTCCAAGAGCTACGCGATCCTGGAGCGCCGCGACGACCTCGGCGGCACCTGGGACCTGTTCCGCTACCCGGGCATTCGCTCCGACTCGGACATGTTCACGCTGGGATTCCGGTTCAAGCCGTGGGAGTCGGCCCAGTCGATCGCCGACGGCGGGTCGATCAAGGCCTACATCAAGGAGGCCGCGGCGGAGAACGGCATCGACAGCCACATTCGCTACCGCCACCAGGTGGTGGCGGCCGACTGGTCCGACGCCGACAATCACTGGATCGTCACCGTGGACAACGACGGTCGCCAGGAAGAGATCACCTGCTCGTTCTTGTTCGCGTGCAGCGGCTACTACAACTACGACGAGGGCTACTCGCCGGCGTTCGAAGGCGCGGAAGATTTCCAAGGCACCATCGTGCATCCCCAGCACTGGCCCGAGGACCTCGACTACGCGGGCAAGAGGGTCGTCGTCATAGGCTCCGGCGCCACCGCGGTGACCCTCATTCCGGCCTTGGTGAATTCCGGCGCCGGTCACGTGACCATGCTGCAACGCTCGCCGACCTATATCGGCTCGCTGCCGCTGATTGATCCCGTCGCCGAGCGGGCCAACCGGTGGCTGCCGGCCAGTGCCGCGCACGTCGTGAACCGCTGGAAGGCAATCGCTTTCAGCACCGCGCAGTACCAGCTTTCCCGGAAGTTCCCCAACTACATGCGCAAGACCTTGCTGACCATGGCCAAGCGGCGGCTGCCCGAGGGCTACGAGGTCGACAAGCACTTCGGCCCCGACTACAAGCCGTGGGACCAGCGGTTGTGCCTGGCGCCCAACGGCGATTTGTTCAAGACCATCCGGCACGGTCAGGCCGACGTCGTCACCGACACCATCGACCGGTTCACCAAATCCGGGATCAAGCTAAGCTCCGGTGACGAGTTGCAAGCCGACATCATCATCACCGCAACGGGTTTGAACCTGCAGCTGTTCGGTGGCGCCAAGATCCGGCGTAACGGCATGCCTGTCGAACTCAACGACTTGATGGCCTACAAGGGCATGATGCTGACCGACATGCCCAACATGGCGTTCACCATCGGCTATACCAACGCGTCCTGGACGTTGAAGGCCGACCTGGTATCGGAGTTCGTCTGCCGTGTCCTCAATTACATGGATTCGGAGGGCTTCGAGACCGTGGTCCCGCAGCATCCGGGCGACTCGGTGGACGAACGTCCGCTAATGGATTTCACACCAGGATACGTGCTGCGGGCACTGGACTATCTGCCCAAGGCGGGCTCCGTCAGCCCATGGCGGCTCAAGCAGAACTATCTGCTCGACCTGCAGCTGATCCGGCGTGGGCGGGTCGACGACGACGCGCTGCACTTCTCGAAAAAGCCTGCCGCCCTGGCGGTTTAGCCGGTAGCGGCCGCAGCGACGACGACGATACCGTCGTCGTCGCTGTAGGCGATGTCACCCGGCACGAATTCCACTCCACCGAAGCTGACCGTGACGTCTCGCTCGCCGGCGCCGGTCTTGGCGCTCTTACGGGGATTGGTGCCGAGCGCCTTGATGCCGAGGTCGATGCCGCGCAGGGCGGCGGCATCACGGACGGCACCGTGCACGATCATCCCGGCCCAGCCGTTGGAGTGGGCCAAATCGGCGATGACGTCGCCGACCAGCGCGGTGTGCAATGAGCCTTCGCCGTCGATCACCAGCACGCCACCCTCGCCCGGAGTGGACAGCACCGACTTCAGCAGCGCATTGTCTTCAAAGCAGCCCACTGTGGTAATCGGACCGGCGAATTGCGTTCGCGCGCCGAACTGACGGAATTGGACGTCACAGCTACGTACGTCGGGCCCGATGTCGTCGACCAGATCAGCCGTAGGCCGGAATATCAGGGTCACCGGGCCATGCTAGTCATCCGACTCGCCCCGTTGACGAAGCTGGCGTATCAGCAGCAACGCCAGCAGACTGACCGCGATGGCCACCGCCAAGGGCAGCGGCGACCGGCCGGCTGACGGCAGCAGCGCTTCCCCGGGCACCGGGTTGCGCGCCGCATCGACCGTTGACTTGGCATGTGCCGCAGCATCTTTGGCTGCAGCCGCGAGCTGACCATTGGTTTCGATCCGTGGTGGCGTTGCCGGCTGACTCGGTGGCTTGGCGGCGCTGGGTTCGACCTTCTTGGCGGGGGCTTTCTTAGCCGGCGCTTTCTTGGCGGCTTTCTTTGCGGGCGCCTTCTTGGCGGCGGCCTTCTTAGCTGCCGCTTTCTTCGGTGCGGCCTGCTCGCCGTTTTTCGCAGCCTTGGCTGGTGCTTTTTTGGCGGGTTTATCCGGCACCTTAGCCGGCGGCGTTGACATTTCCGCGACGTGCTCGGGCGGCGGCTTTGGCGGGGCAGTGTCGGCCGGCGGAGTGGGCGGTGTGGGCGCAGCGCCGGGCGCGTGTTCGGGTGTGGTCTCGGGTGAATCGTCCGGTCGATCCTGCGGGTCTGCCATGCGGCTGCTCCTTTGCAGTTTCTCGTCGGGTACAACGGCCATGTCCACCAGCAGTCGAATCCATCATGCCAGGATCGCCGGGCGGCTCGTCCGGTGACGATGCAGCCCGCGCAGCGGGCTGAGAAGGAGGCGGGCAATCTGGGCTAGTCGGGTCAGCCGACCGCCGGGCCGTCAGGGCCGATTCCGCATCTGCCATATCACCGCGCCGCCCACGAGCACCACCGCGCCGACAATGAACGGCCAGATAGGGACGTCGTCAGGCGCATTATCCGATGAGTCCGCCACCGGCCCAGGTGTTCCGGTACCGGTTGCCGTCAGCCGAAACGACCACGAGCCGGACACCACGTGTCCGTCCGCCGACGTCACTCGGTAATTCACTGTGTAGCTTCCGGTCGGTCCCAGGGGCCGTACGCCGACGCTGACGACCGGGCCCTGCACCTGCGGTTGTCCGGATGTCCACAGGTTGCCGTCCGGACCGACAACGGTCATTGCGGCGAACGTGGTTTGTAGATCCTCGTTGAAGGTCGCACGGACGCGGGCCGGACCGGCGCTGACAGCGGCGTTCTCGGCCGGGTCGACCGACACCCGGGCGGCGTGCGCACTGGCGCCTCCGGCGGTCAACGTGACGCCGAATGCGACTGCCGCCAGCAGCAGACTCACCGCGACGATGCGCGCTCGCAGGCTCATGACCGTCGAGCCACCAACGCGACACCGATACCCAGGGCGCCGAGGAGCAGGGCGGCACCGCCGAGCACTCGAGCGGTGTTATCGGCTGTCGCTCTTGACTTTTGCGGTGCCGGCGTCGCTTGAGCGGTCGGCGCCGTAGTGCTGCTTGGGTGTGGGTGGCGCGTGGCCGGGGGCATCGACCCCTCGGTGAGCGTGAGCATCGGCGCCGGGTTGGACGGCTCAGGCCCGGCGGGCGCCGGCGGCTGATCCCACTTGACCACCGAACCGTCCGCGTAGGTCTGGGTAGCCGGGAAGCTGACGGTGTCGGCGTCGGGAAGCTTCACCGAAATCCGGAACAGCCCGAACTGATCGACCGCGATTCCGCCGTTCGGTGCTGCCGTCCAGGTGACCGAGTGAGCGGTGCCAGACGCCGCATCGCGGTCCAGCTTGGCGGTCCAACCGGGCTTCGCTTCGGTCTGCACGGAACTGACATTCGACAGGTCGACCGTAAGAGCGGTGGTCGCCGCCCCTGTCGTGGACTCGTTGGGCACCTGGAAGGTGACCAGCGCCATGCCGCCGCGGACGGCGTCGTCGCTGCTGGCATGGACATGGGCTGACGCCGGGGCGATGGCCGCGGCCGATCCGAAGTAAAGCGTGGTGGTGGCGGCAGCCGAGATCAGTGCGCGCCAAACCAAACTGCGGTGCCAAGACATCCGATTGCTAATCCTTCGTCTCCTTTGTCTGCCGGGTCAGGCTGCTGCGTCGGCGGGCGGCTGCGGCGTCAGTGGATTCAGGTCAATCCGAGCCGCGCCATCAGGTCGGCGTCGATCTCATCGAGTTGACGGGAGATCGCGGTGTGGGCGGTGCGGCGGCGTGTGGCGGGCATGTTCTCGGCAGCGGTGACGGCCGCGGACAGGTCAGTGAGCCGTTCAGAAATCGCGGCCACGAATTGCTTGGTCTCGGCGTCCTTGGGCTTCTTCTCCTGCACCGCGCGCAACGGTTGCTCGGCGCCGGCGATGCGGGCCGACAACCGGCCACCGTGCCCGGAAAACTGACCGATCTGGGCGAGCGGAACGCCGAGCTGGTCGGCGCGCCGCTGGTCGATCAACCCACGCGCGGCGATGGCGACCCGGTAGGCCAGCGGCACCACGATCGGCGCGAGCAGCCGAGACACGGTCAGAATCCGGCGAATTCGCGTCGGTGACAACAACTTGCCCTCTCGCACCGCCTTGAGTTCGGCCTCGGCAACTTTCAACGCGGTAAGGTCGCTGTTTCGCTGTGCCTTCAATTGGCCCTTGAGCGCCTTCGATTCGGCTCGCTGCGCGGCTTTGAACCGGCGGACCTCGTTTTTGGCCGACAGCTTCGCCTCAAGTTTGGCCCGGGCTTTGATGGCGCGGGCCTCGGCACGACGCGTCGCGCGGGTTTTTCGTTTGCCGAACAGTCCCATGCGCCGCCGCCTCCCCGGTATCTCGTCGACTGTCGAGGTGCGTGTGCCCCATCGATGGGCCAACCCTAGCGGGGCGGGCCAGCGGGCTAGGCGTCCAGGTGTTCCTTGCGGCGCAGCTCGTCAACGCGCTGCACGAGATCGTGTTGCGCCTCGGGCGACAAGTCGCTGGCGCGAAGGGCGATGCGCCGAACGTTCTCATCGCGCATGGTCATCAGCCACGACAGCTCTCTGTCGAGCTTTTCGTAATACTCGTCGTCGGTGAAGTAGGCGGCCTTGATGCGGAAGAAGTTCGCCAGCGCGGCCATGGTGGCAGACGAGGGATTCGTGCGGTTGCCGGAGCGTAGCTGCGACAGGTAAGGAGCAGACATCGTTACGCCTTCCCCCTTGAGCGCCGCAATCACCTCGGCGGAGGTGTGCGGCCCCCGTCCGGGCGGATAAACCGTGTCGAACAGGCGGTTCAGGCGGGCAGCAAACGTCGTGCTCATCGATATGACCTCCACCGGGTCGGTAGAACAAATAATTCCTTCGAGGTATTTGCTGATCATCGTAGCGAGAGTTATCGCCGCATCCAAGTGCAAACTTGGCGGCAATTGCTGCGGACGGCTTTGGCGCTAGTTGACGACGCCGTCACAACATGGCAAGCTCGGTTTTCAGCGAATTCACATGTTGTAGCAAGCGAATTGTGTCGTGGTCGGTCACGTCAGCACCGAGCTCCTGGTAGCGCGCGGCTTCGATAGTCCAGTGCATCGGACTCTACGGCAACCGGCACGACGCGCCGACGTCGCGAAAAGCCTATTTGCTGTCGTCGCCTGCGCAGGGATCTGCGAGCGCGTTTTTCGGGCATGACCGCGGCCGCAGCACACCCAGTCACGCCGATTTCGCAGCGGTCTGATCGGTGAAGATCGTTAAGCAGCTAGCAGCATCGCCAGGATCGCGGTGTCGGGATGGCTGATGGGGTCGACGCCCACACGGCTCACCATCGAGGTGATCGTGCCGTCGGCTTCCGCCTCGACCCAGGCGGCGCGATGCTCCAGGCCTAGATAGGGCAGCCCGGGTAGCAGTACGCATCCCGACGCCGCGCCGTTGCATTCAGGCAACGACGGCGTGGTCTCCGAGGGTGGATGCAGCATCAACAGTGCCGGCGGCTGGTGATCAGCGAAATAGCCTGGCTTGATGGCGGATTCGCCAACCACCGGGCCCTCCGCCAGCACCAAGCCGACGGTGCCCGGCGCAGGAGCGTCCGGCAGTTCCTCGCGAGCACCGAAAACCGTTGTGGTATCTAGTAATCCGGGCAGCGACGCTACTCTGACCGCAACCATCAACAGTTGTGCCCACTCCTTCGTCGAATCCGGCCAACGGCCGGAAATCACGAATCCCTTCAGGGCACCACGAGAATGAAATGGGGCCACCTCAATGGCCCGGCCTGACCCCGTTTCCATTTCGCCCTCCGCCATGCTTCGGTTCGGGTATCCAGTGATACGCCGGTGGGTCGATAGCTCAGCATGCGTCAGCCTGTGCATACCCGCAAGCTGACACGAGCAACCGACTGCAACAAGTGCAAAAAAGAAACACGGCCGAAATAGTGAACGGGGCGCCGCGCCAATGGCACGACGCCCCGAACAGGCGAATTCAACTGGCGTCAGCCGGCGATCAGCCCCTTGGCCTTGGAAGTCGCCGTCGCATAACGCGATTGCACGTCTTCCCAGTTCACGACGTTCCAGAACGCCTTGGCGAAGTCAGCCTTGACGTTCTTGTACTGCAAGTAGAAGGCGTGCTCCCACATGTCGAGCACCAGCAGCGGAACGATACCGAGCGGGAAATTGGTCTGGTGGTCGTACACCTGGAACACCAGCAGCTTCTGGCCGAGGCTGTCCCAGCCCAGTGCCGCCCAGCCCGAACCCTGCACGGTGGTGGCAGCCGAGGTGAACTGACCGCGGAACTTGTCGAATGATCCGAAGGCGTCATCGATGGCTGCCGCGAGCTCGCCGGTCGGCTTGTCACCACCGTTGGGGGACAAGTTCTTCCACCACAGACTGTGATTGACGTGGCCGGCGAGATTGAACGCGAGGTTCTTCTCATACAGCAGAATGGCCGAGAAATCCTCTTTGGCGCGCGCCTCTTCCAGCTTGGCGACAGCATCGTTGGCGCCCTTGACGTAAGTGGCGTGATGCTTGTCGTGGTGAAGCTCGTTGATTTGACCCGAGATGTGCGGCTCCAGTGCTCCGTAGTCCCAGTCGAGGTCGGGCAAAGTGTATTCAGCCACGGGATTCCTTCCTTCGATGATCGTTGCCGATCTAATTCTGACGCTCCACTCGCAGGCTGTTAGCGGGGCGGCGGCTTGGGTTGGTCAACCACGTCAACCCTGCTCCATCGCCGCGTGCACCGCAAGAACGAGTGCGCAGGGTGAATACCCCGCGGCGGGATCTCAGAACCAAACGATGAGTGCGAGAACCGCCAGCAAAACCAGGGCGATCAGGCCGGCGCGCAAACCGGCGAGCAAGTAGGAGCGATTGCACGTGGGCGAATCGGCGTACCAGCGCGACGAAGATCCCGCCGACTGCGGCCCGATCGGTTGCGTTGTCATCGGATGACGCCGCCCTTCACGTCCGACTCTCCCCAGTGAGATGAGTCACAACTACTCCAGTGGTCGCGATCATAGCCCCTTGCCGAACCGGCGGGAAAATTGAGCGAAAAGCGGGTGGCTGACCAGCACCTTGTTGCTGAGCGACGAGGGCGGCCGAGCCGCCGTCGACGCCGTCCGGATAGGCCGGGCCGGTGGTCCGCCGGGCGGATTGGTTGTGACATCTCCCATACCGGGGAAGCGGCGCGTCGGCTGGCGCGCGTTAAGAATTCGCTAAAGTTCCGCTGGAACCGTCGATCGCGGCGTGGAATCGGCGCGGTGTTATCCACAGTCGTAGAGCCGTCGGGCGTGTTGACCGCGCGTTCAATGCGCCCGACGCCGGGTCGCCGGCTGTGGATAAACCTGTGGAAACTGTGGATACCGCTTGGTAGCTGGACGGGGCCCGCTTCGCAACGGGTTGGCGCGTGCCAAGATCAAGGCCATGGACAGTGAACCTGTGGTCGCACAGACAGATGTCGCCGGCCTGCCCGCCGAATTCGGGCCGGGGACGGTGTTGCTAGATGTGCGTGAGGACGACGAGTGGCAGCGCGGTCACGCCGCGGACGCCCGGCACATCCCGATGGGTGAGGTGCCGGCCCGGCTCAACGAGATTGACCCACAGGCGAAGTTGTACGTCATCTGCAAGGCGGGCGGGCGTTCGCAAAAAGTCGCGCAATTCCTGGCCGGCAACGGATATGAACCCGTCAACGTCGGTGGCGGGATGCTGGCATGGGCCAGCGCCGGACGCCCGGTCGTCACCGATGACGGCGGCCCCGGCAGCGTCTGACGGGCCGTCCCACGAGCACCAGCGCCGAGCGGCCGGTTTTGACAGTTAGGCTGATGCGGTGATCCGCGCCGTCGACGATGCAGAGCGCCGCGATGCTGAGGAGCGGCGCATGAGCCCAGCTGCCGACGATGCAGAGCGCCGCGATGGGGAGGAGCGGCGCCAATGATCCAAGTGTGCTCGCAGTGCGGCACACGCTGGAATGTCCGTGACCGCCAGCGCGAGTGGTGTCCGCGCTGCCGCGGCAGGCTGGCCGCGCCGTCGTCGGAGGCCCCCGAGGTCGATCCGCGCTGGGGTGCCGGCCCTCGGCCAACGTCAGCGCCGCGGTTGCCACCGGGCTATCGCTGGATTGCGGTTCGGCCTGGCCCGCCGCCACCGCCACGACGTCGGCGGCGACCGCTCGGGCCGACTCCGCGATACCCGGTGATACCGCGCTGGGGTCTGCAGGACCGCGTCGAGTGGGATGGTGCCGGGCCGGGTTCGACGGTAGGGCAAGCGCCACCGGCCAGCCGGGTGCATGGGGCGTTCTTCGCGACTGCCTGGGCGCTGAGCATTGCGGCTGTGGTGCATCTGATGCGCTATCTGTTGCTGATCATCAACCGCAACACGTTGCTGAATTGGCTGGTGGCTGACGCCGCGGCGCTGCTGAGCGTGTTGGCCAGCCTGGCTGCGATCGCGGCGGTGATCGCCTACGCCGTGGTGCTGACGCAATGGTTGATCGGACGTCGTGCCGCGGCTTTCGCGCATTGCGGCAGATCGGAGACCCGTACGCCGTGGGCGTTGCGGGCCGGCTGCCTACTCCCGCCGTCGGCGGCGATGGCGTTGGCCATCACGTTCGCCGTGGTCCGGGTTACCACCGGTCATTCAGCCAGCTGGGCGTTGATGGCCGGCTGCGTGGTGATGAGTTGTCTGCCGCTGCTGGGCGCGTTGTGGTCGCTGGTCTACCTCATCGAGCTGGCGAAAACGGAGGACAACTACACCGCGCTGCGTGGACCGATCTGGGAATGGTGGCTGCTCTGGCTGCTCAGTAGCGTGACGTCGGTCTTCGCAACGATTACCAGCGGGGCGCAGGATGCCCAGGGCATCGCCAACAACACGGTGGCCATCATCGTCGCCGACCTGATGGCATTGGTCGCCTCGTTTGCGACCGCGCGGCTGTTCGAGGGCTTCGAGCGCAAACCGGTCGCGCGGCCCGCCCATCGCTGGGTGGTGATAGCTGACGATGCAGAGAGCCCAGCCGCCGCAGCCGCCGCAGCGGGATCAGCTCCTGCAGTTGAGTTGTCGGGTGAGCAACCGGCAGCATAGTGGCATGACGCGGGCCGACGACGTGGTCTCTCGGCACCCGTTCGTGGTGGCCCACCGCGGCGCGTCGGGCGCTCTGCCCGAACACACTTTGGCCGCATACGATCTCGCGCTCCGGGAGGGTGCCGACGGCGTCGAATGCGATGTGCGGCTCACCCGCGATGGACACCTGGTCTGTGTGCACGATCGCCGGCTCGACCGGACGTCGAGCGGGGCCGGTCGGGTCAGCACGATGACGCTGGCTCAGCTGCGTGAGCTGGAATTCGGGGCGTGGCATGGCAGTTGGCGCGCCGACGGCGCCCACGGCAATACCGGCCTGTTGACGTTGGACGCCCTTGTCGGACTGGTACTGGACTGGAAGCGGCCGGTGAAGCTCTTCATCGAGACCAAGCATCCCGTCCGGTACGGCGCACTGGTGGAAAGCAAGGTGTTGGCGCTACTGCATCGCTTCGGCATCGCCGCACCGGCGTCCGCGGACCGGTCCCGCGCAGTGGTGATGTCGTTTTCCGCCTCCGCGCTGTGGCGGGTCCGGCGCGCGGCGCCGCTGCTGCCCACGGTGCTACTCGGCAGGAGTCATCGATATCTCAGCAGCAGTGCGGCGAGCACGGTTGGGGCCACCGCTGTCGGACCCGCGCTGGCCACTCTGCGCGAACACCCCGAGCTCGTCGACCGGGCGGCCGCCCAGGGCCGGGCCCTGTACTGCTGGACGCCGGACGCCTACGAGGACGTCATCTTCTGCCGGGACGTGGGGGTGGCGTGGCTGGCCACCAACCATCCCGGTCGCGTCAAAGCGTGGCTCGACACCCCTGATCAAGGCCTAACCGGCGCCCACCTGGACTAGTCGCCCGCTAGAGCCGGCCCCCGGCGGCTGCCGGCGCATCGGATGCAGCCTTCGGCGAGTCGATTTCCCGTGCGACGAAGTTCTCCAGGTCGAACAGGTTGGCCCCGGCGCGATCGGCGACCCGCACCAACGACGTTATCAGCGCCATCTCCTCGACCTGCTCCTTGAGGAACCACTGCATGAATTGTTCGCTGAGGTAGTCACCCTCGTCGCGGGCGACGGCCACCAGCCTGCTGACCTGCTCGGTGACCGCTCGCTCCTGATCCAGCGCCAGTGCCAGCGCATCCCGCGGGGTTTCGAACTGATTGCGCACCGTGTCCACACCGGGGATCTCGACGCGCACGTCGCGGTCGAGCAGGTACTGCACCAGCATCATCGCGTGATTACGCTCCTCGAGGGCCTGAGCGTAAAAGTGTTTCGCAAGCTGACGCAGGTCGGCGCCGTCGAAGTAAACGGCCATCGCAATATACTGTTGGGCATTGGTGAATTCGCGGTAGATCTGCTCATGCAATAGCGCATGGAATTTCGTTTTGTGGGCATCCCGATCGTTCATGACGGCCACGCTACCGCAGGTCAAATGCACTGTCACCCAAGGTAATACTTACTCAGGCCAGCTTTGCCTAAGTAAAGAAAGGCTACGTTGAATAGCTCGTTGGATACATCCAGCGACCATTTTCAAGCATTTCCTGACCCGGGCCGACATTCAACCCGAATGCCGCTAATTGAGAACGGTCGGCGGGACCGGCTGGTCGCCAGCCAGCGCGTCGAACAATTGGGCGGCCTTCTCGTGATCCCAGACCACCACCGAGCCCACGTCGCTGCCGGTGAACTCGCCGATCGGGACGGTCAGCGCGGTGGTGGATCCGTGCAGTGCCCAGCCCAGCCGGGCCATGTCCCAGGCATGATCGCGGTGGTCGACGGTCAGGGCGCCGACCGCCGCGTGTGCCACCGAATACCACCGCCATGGGTTGAGCCACACCGCCGGGCTGGCGGCCCGGTGCAACACCGCCGACATGAACTGCCGCTGGTTGACCATGCGGTCGAGGTCGGCGCGTGGGGTGTCTCGGGAACGGACGTAGCCGAGCGCGTCGTTGCCGTCCAGCTTCTGGCACCCAGCGGGCAGGTCGATGCCGGCAAGGGGATCGTTCATCGGCGCGGTCGGACAGACGGTGATCCCGCCGAGCGCGTCGACCAGCCCGGCAAACCCGCTGAACCCGACCTCGGCGTAATGGTCGAGCCGCAGTCCGGTGGCCTGTTCGACCGTCTGCGCCAGCAGCGGCGCCCCGCCCATCGCGAACGCCGCGTTGATCTTGTCGCGGCCGTAACCGGGAATCGGCACGTAGGAGTCGCGCGGTATGGACACCATCGTCGTCGGCGTGCGCGACCCCAACGCCGGCACATGAACCAGCAGCATGGTGTCGGTCCGGCCGTTGCCGGTGTCGCCGCCGGTCGCCAGCGCCTGCTGCTGCTGCACGGTGAGGCCTTGCCGGCTGTCCGAGCCGACCAGCAGCCAGTTGCTACCCCGCCCGGACGCCGGCCGGCCGGGATAGTCCGTCAGCACCGGCCCGCGGTGCAGCGCCGTCTCCAGCCACAGCGTGCCGCCCAGGATGCCGGCGCTGATCAGCAGAACGATGATCACCAAAGTCAGCGAAATCAGTTGGCCCCATGCCCGTTTGCGCCGCGGTTTGCGTGGCCGCGCCGGCGGCGCGCCTGGCCGTCGTAGCCGCACGGTCGGGGCTTCGGGCGGGGCGGGCTTGGGTGGTGGCGGCCTGGCCGGCGGCCGGTAGCCGGGGTCGCGGCGAATCACTTGCGAAGGCTCCGGCCGCGGTGGGAGCCGGCGCTGACGCGGGGCGCGGTCGTCGTTCATGTATCGGACCGTCCCGTCAATGCAGCCAGTGCAGATGGCCGGCCAGTAGGGCATACCCGACGAAAGCCACGGCGTCGATGATCCCGTGCGCGATCACCAGCGGCCACAGCCGGCCGGTGCGCCGCCAGGCATACCCGAACACCAGGCCCATCGCGACATTGCCCAGTCCCGCGCCGAAGCCCTGGTACAAGTGATAGGTGCCGCGCAGCACGCTCGACCACACCAGCGCCGCCCGCGAGCCGACGCCCAACTGCTCCAACCGGGTGAGCAGGTAACCGACTACGATGATCTCTTCGGCCCAGCCATTGGCGAAGGCGACCAGCAGCAGCATCGGGACCCGCCACCAGGTGTCGCTCAAGCTGGACGGGACGACCGACGCGTTGACGTGCAAAGCCCGGGCCACCAGGTAGAACGCCAGCCCGGGCAGGCCGATCAACGCGGCTAGGCCGACGCCGCCGCCCAGATCGGCGCGCCACTGAAAGCGCGCCAGCCCGATGCGGGCGGGGCTGAATCCGCTGCGCCACAACAGGTACAGGCCGAGCCCGCCCCAGGCGATAAGTTGCACGACGAAGGTCAGATTCAGGCCGAGATCGATCAGGTCGAAGTAAGACCGCCGCGGGTTGAGTGGGATCCGCTGAGCGCTGAGGTTGCGCATGGCCGAGTCGGCCAGTTGCAGGATCGCGGTTACGGCGCTGAGGCCGAACGTCACGGCCAACACGACGACGAGCTCGATGCGCAACGCGCGGCGCTGCGTCAGCTCGGAGTCGGCGTCAGTGCGCGGCCAGGTCACCTCGACACGGTAACCGGCAGCAGGCGGTCACCCGCCGCTCAGTCTCGGCGTGGCCGAAGCCCGCTAATGCCATTGACGAACGGGCAGCCGATCAGCACCCGGATGGCCTGACCCAGACCGTTGACGTCGTCGACCGGCTGGCGGAAGGGCAGCCGGACGTCGCGGTCGCCGTCGGCGCTTTCGACGCGTAACCGGACGCCGTAGCGGTCCACCCCGAGCGGGCGGACGTCGCCGCGCCGCAGCCGCGCGGGCAGCCGGGCGGCCAGTCGGGCGACCACGTCGCGGGGCGCTTTGTCCAGGTGCCGGATCCAGCACGATTCGAACACGCAGAACGGGTCGGGACGGGCGGCGAGCAGCGTCCCCACGTCGACGGCCTCAGCCCCGGTGGCGTCGGTGACCACCACCGACTCGATGTCCAGTCGCGCCAGCAGGTAGCGAGTGTCGTCATCGGCAACCGGCCCGGACTCCAAGGTCTGCACTTGCAGCAGTGCCGGGTCGGGGTCCTCGGCGGCAATCCTGTCAAGCAGTCGGTGCACGGTCGGCAGCGGCACCCGGTGCAGCCGACCGCGAATCCAGACCAGCGAACGGACCGGTTCGCGCAATGGCAGCGGCGCGTAGTCGGCCAACTCCAGCACGGCCTGCGCTCCGCCGGCCTCGCCGTCGACCAAATGCGTGGCCACCGACCCACCGACCGGGACGGTCACGGCGAACGAACCGTCGGACAGCAGATGGTGCAGGGGAGTGGTGAGCGGCTCGGCGCCATCGACGGCGAGCAGCGCGCCGCCCGCTCGGACGCAGGTGCTGCGGATCCGCTCGGCCGTTGTGGGCGCCGCGCCGTCGGCAAGTGGCATCGTTGACCATCCTTGGGAAAGTGAGGTAAGCCTAACTTAACTAGGGATGATCGGACGGCGCAAGACGTACGGTTCGATAGGGTTTTGGTCGTGGCAAGCATCGCGTATCTCGGCCCCGCAGGGACCTTCACCGATGCGGCGCTGCTGCAGATGATCGACGCCGGCATGGTTCCCCAGCACAGCCCGGATACCGTGCGGCGGCTGCCGGTCGACAGCACAACCGCTGCCCTTGATGCCGTCCGCGACGGCGCGGCCACTTACGCTTGCGTGCCGATCGAGAATTCGATCGACGGTTCGGTGACGCCCACCCTGGACAGCTTGGCGATCGGGACGCCGCTGCAGGTGTTCGCCGAGCTGACGCTCGATGTGGCGTTCAGCATCGTCGTCAAACAGGGTCTTACCGCCGCCGACGTGCGCACGCTGGCCGCCTTCCCGGTCGCCGCGGCGCAGGTGCGGCGGTGGCTGGCCGCCCACTTGCCCACTGTTGAGCTGCGCCCGGCTAACTCGAATGCCGACGCCGCGCAGCAAGTCGCCAACGGCCACGTCGACGCCGCGGTGACGTCGCCGTTGGCCGCCACCCAACGCCGGTTGTCGACGCTGGCCGACGGCGTGGTCGACGAAGCCAATGCCCGCACCCGTTTCGTACTCGTTGGTCCGCCGGGGCCACCGCCGGCCCGCACCGGCGCCGATCGGACGTCGGTGGTGCTGCGGATCGACAACGCGCCGAGCGCGCTGGTGTCGGCGCTCGCCGAGTTCGGCATGCGCGGCATCGACCTGACCCGTATCGAATCCCGGCCCACCCGAACCGAATTGGGTACCTACGTGTTCTTCTTGGACTGCGTCGGCCACATCGACGACGACGCTGTCGCCGAGGCACTCAAGGCGCTGCACCGGCGTTGTACCGACGTGCGCTACTTGGGTTCCTGGCCGACCGGAGTGCTTGCCGGCTCGCCGCCACCACACGTGGACGAGGCGTCGCGCTGGCTGGCGGGGCTGCGCGGAGGGCCGACGGGCGAAGGCTCGGCGCGATGAGCGGTCGGCTGGTCTTGGTGCGGCACGGTCAGTCCTACGGCAACGTCGACAAACGTTTGGACACCCGCCCGCCGGGGGCGGAGCTGACACCGCTGGGCCGTGAGCAGGCGCGCGAGTTCGCGCGGGCGGCGGCGTCGCGGCCCGGACTGTTGCTGCACTCGGTCGCGACCCGCGCGGTGCAGACCGCGGAGGAGATCAGCGCTGAGGTCGACGTGCCGGCCAGCGAGGTGACCGGCATCCACGAAGTGCAGGTCGGCGAGCTGGAAAACCGCAGCGACGACGATGCGGTCGCCGAATTCAACGCGATCTACCAGCGCTGGCACGAGGGGGAGTGGGACGTGCCGATGCCGGGCGGCGAGACAGCCAACCAGGTCCTGGACCGCTACACGCCGGTGCTGACCGACCTACGGATGCGCTACCTCGACGACGACGAGTTCACCAGCGACATCGTCGTCGTCAGCCACGGCGCGGCGATCCGGCTGACGGCCGCCATTCTGGCCGGCGTCGAAAGCAGCTTCGTGCTCGATCATCACCTCAACAACACCGAGGCGGTGGTCCTGGCGCCGGTCACCGACGGCCGCTGGAGTTGTGTGCAGTGGGGGGCGCTGACGCCGCCGTTCTACCCGGAACCACATGCCACGCCGGTGACCGACGCGGTGGAGTCGGGCGCCGACCCGATGGGCTGACGGCCCCCGGTTCAGATCGCCACGGTGGACGGTGCGCCCACCTCAACGCAGTCGCAACCGACCGCGTCGCAGTCGACGACGAAGGCGTGCGGCATCAGCTCCGGGCTGGTGCAGCCCTCCTCGGTGCACTCCGACCGGTGCAGCCAATGGCGAATGATCGTGCCGTGGCAGTGATCCAACCCTGCCTGGCAGTCGCGGCAATCCATGTGCCGTTCTTAGCACTGATCGCCGACAGATCAGCGACGCCGCGCCCGTCGGCCCGGAGTTAAGTTCGTCAGGCCCAGCCGAGTTCGTGCAGCCTGTCGTCGTCGATGCCGAAGTGGTGGGCGATCTCGTGAACCACGGTGATCTTCACTTCCTCGACGACCTCGTCCTCGTCGTCGCAGACGTCCAACAGCGCAGCGCGGTAGATAGTGATGGTGTCCGGCAGCGAACCGGCGTAATGGGAATCGCGTTCGGTCAACGCCACGCCCTCATACAAGCCGAGCAGGTCGTCTTCGTCGGCGTTACGGTCGGCGACCAGCACCACCACGTTGTCCATCACCGCGGCCAGCTGCGCCGGGATCAGGTCGAGCGCGTCGGACACCAGCTCGTCGAACCGTTGCGGATCCATCCGCACGGCCACCAGTTACCCGCCCGGCGGAGGAGGTGGAGGTGGTGGCGGCGGGGCCTCCGGCGCGGGCGGCGGTGGTGGGGCCTCGGGAGCCGGTGGTGGCGGTGCCTCGGGAGCCGGCGGTGGCGGTGCGGCGGGCGCGGGCTGCTCCGGCGGGGCCGGTTGCTGTCCCGCAAGGTGTTGGTTGCCCTGTCGCTGGCTGTTTGAACCGCCCGACGATCCGCCCGATGACGATCCGGCGGACGACGATCCGGCGGACGACGATCCGGCGGACGACGATCCGGCCGACGACGATGATCCGCCGCCGGCGTCCGGGGTAGTCGGGATCGGCGGCAGGTTCAGTCGCTCGGCGGGGATGTCCGGTGGCGGAACCGGGGGCTGACCGTTGATCTTGAGCGGCCCCTTGGCGCTGTCGAGCAACGTCGCCCAGCCACCGTTACCCAGGGTCGCCCCGATGCTGCAGGCAACTTGCCGGCTACCGGCCGACCAGCTCGGCAACGACAGCGTGCTGTAGATCAGCGTCAGTGTGGTGCTGCGCAACTGCACCGGCGCGAGGTAGGCGTCCGTCAGCCGGGTGCAGGAGTCCTTGATGAAGGCGTCCTGTTCGGGCTCCGGAGGCAGCGCGCCGGGAAACTTGGCGAGCAAGTCGACCGTTCCGGTGACCTCCATCGCATGCGGCGCCGCGCAATCGATCGGAATGTCAGTGGGTTGATTGGTCGAGGGGTCGATGCCCAGGCAGGTGCCGTCCGGCCAGACCTTGGACTGGTCGACGTCGCCGACCTTGCCCTTGTAGGCGACTTGTTCGTTACCCGCGCCCGGCAGCTGCAGGCCGCATAGCATCCGCCGCTCGCCGGATTGCCGCCAGGCTTTATCGCCCGACCACAACATGCTGATGATGAATTTGCTGTTGGGGTCGAACTTGGCGCCCAGATAGCGGCGCACCGCCGACTCGCACTGCTCCTGGCTGATCTGCTCGATCCGTGTGGCCGACGGCGGCGCGGCGTCGGGGCCGTACTCCGAACCGGGGAACGTGCGCATGTCGATGGACTCGGCGACCTCGAAGCGGTGCTCGTCTTTGCAGTCGACGATCGCCGCGGCTTCCGGCATCCGATCCGGCCACATCAGGCAGTTGCCGCTGGTGGCGCGGTTGAACGCGTCATTACCCTTCGAGCCCGTGCTGGGCACCGGGTCGATGTAGCCGGTCAGCCGACCGGGGCCACCACCGATCGGAAGGGCGGTGACGAGCCCGGCAATGAGCAGACCGCCCAGGGCTGTCAGCAGCAGCGCGCGCCGGGTGGCCGAGGCTTGCAGAGCGGTCAGCCACTCGACTCGCGGTAGCCGAAGTCCCGGCCGTTTGGCCGGTGACTTCTGCTGCTCGGAATCGTTCGACATTGGCTCCATTCTGACAGGCCGACCGCGTCCCGTGACAGGTGTTGCAGAAGTAACGTCGTGTGGTTATCGCTGGCGGGCGCCTTCCGCGTAGGGTTCTAGCCCGTGATCGACCTGAAGTTGCTTCGCGAAAACCCGGGTGCCGTGCGCCAATCCCAGACCAGCCGCGGCGAGGACCCGGCCCTGGTCGACACGCTGCTGGCAGCCGACACCGCCCGGCGGACCGCGATCTCGACGGCCGATTCGCTGCGCGCCGACCAAAAGGCCGTCAGCAGGAAGGTGGGCGCCGCCTCCGCAGACGAGCGTCCGGCGTTGCTGCAGCAGGCCAAGGAGCTGGCTGAGCAGGTCAAGGCGGCCGAGGCCGAACAGGCCGAAGCCGAGGCCGCGTTCACAACTGCCCACATGGCGATCTCGAATGTGATCATCGACGGCGTCCCCGCCGGCGGGGAGGAGGACTACGCCGTCCTCGACGCCGTCGGCGAGCCCGCGGCGATCGACCATCCGAAAGACCACCTGGAACTCGGCGAGGCACTGGGCCTGATCGACATGGAGCGCGGGGCCAAGGTGTCCGGGTCCCGCTTCTACTTCCTGACCGGCCGGGGCGCGCTGCTGCAGCTGGGGCTGCTGCAACTGGCGATCCGGCTGGCGGCCGACAACGGTTTCATCCCGGTCATCCCGCCGGTCCTGGTGCGTCCGGAGGTGATGTCGGGCACCGGCTTCCTCGGTGCTCACGCCGACGAGGTGTACCGGGTGGAGGGCGACGATCTCTACCTCGTCGGCACCTCCGAAGTGCCGCTGGCCGGCTACCACGCCGACGAGATCCTCGACCTGTCCGGTGGGCCGCTGCGCTACGCCGGCTGGTCGTCGTGCTTCCGCCGCGAAGCCGGCAGCTACGGCAAGGACACCCGAGGCATCATCCGGGTGCACCAGTTCGACAAGGTCGAAGGATTCGTCTACTGCACCCCGGACGACGCCGAGGCCGAGCATCAGCGGCTGCTGGGCTGGCAGCGTGAAATGCTGGCCCGCATCGAGGTGCCCTATCGGGTAATCGACGTGGCCGCAGGCGATCTCGGTTCGTCGGCCGCTCGCAAGTTCGACTGCGAGGCCTGGGTGCCGACGCAGCACGCCTACCGCGAACTGACCTCGACGTCGAACTGCACCACCTTCCAGGCCCGCCGGCTGGCCACCCGCTACCGGGACGCCGCCGGCAAGCCGCAGATCGCCGCGACGCTCAACGGCACGCTGGCCACCACCCGCTGGCTGGTCGCCATCTTGGAAAACCACCAACGGCCCGATGGAAGTGTGCGGGTTCCCGACGCGCTGGTGCCATTCGTCGGCACCGAATTGCTGGAGCCGGTCTAGGTCTGGCTCGCCCCGGCAGCCGTCGGGGTGAGCAAAGGTCGGATAGCGCTTTCAGCCTGAACTATCATCACCAACGTCCTGCATGCGTGGGTGGGGCAACCGCGTAGGGGGTGTAAGCGCAATGGGCTGGCTCGCTCGGTGGTGGCGGCAATCCGATCACTACGACCGGCTGAGTTCTCATCTGCAGGCGTGGGGTATGGCCACCGTCGCCAGATTCACCATCGCGCTGATCGCGGCCGGGCTGTCGGTCGATGCGCTCGGGACGATCTGGACTCCTACCGGTCCACGTGGCGTTGTTCCGCTGGCCTGCACGCTGGCCGCGTCCGTGGGCGCCGCGGTTGGCGCGCTGTTGTGGATCCTGCGCTGGCCAACCCGCGCGGCGGCGACTGCGTTCGCCGTGCTGTCCACCGCCAGCATCGCACTGATCGCGCTGGCCCAGCACAATCCCCTTATTTCGATGCTGACCTGCGCCGCGTTCGCGGCTACGGCCAGCTACATCGCGCTGTTTCACACCGCGCCCTTGATGGCCTATAACTTCGCGGTCGCAGGCGTGGTGGGCGGTGTCGAAGCCATCCGAATGGCGGCGGGGTTTGGCATCGTCGCCGGCCTGTGTGATTACTTGTTACTGCTGCTACTCAACCTGGCGGTGCCGCTCGGCATCCAGGTGGTGGTGCACATGCTCGGGACCGATGCCGAGCGGGCTGAACGTGACCAGCTCACCGGCCTCCTGACCCGGCGGGCCTTTCGTCGGCGCGCGAAAGCCCGCCTGGAGCAGGGTCGCGATCAGCGCGGTCATTTCGTCATCGCCATGATCGACTTGGACCACTTCAAACAACTCAACGACAACTATGGACACGGCACCGGCGACGATGCGCTGGTCTCGGTGGCCCGTGCGCTGCGTGACGCTACCGACGACACCGCAGTCATCTGCCGCTCCGGCGGCGAAGAATTCGTCATCGCCGACATCTGGCACCCCGACGAGGTGGGCCCGCGCGCACAGCAACTGTGTGACGTTATTGCCGCACTGTCCTTCGGCATCACCGCCAGCGTCGGCACCGCCGGCACCCACCCGGCTCACCGGGACGGTGACGGCGTCGACTTACTTGCGGCGTTGATTGCGGCCGCCGACGCCGCGGGCATCTTTGTGACCGGTCTGCCCGCGTGACGCCGGTGCAGGCAAGAGGCGAGGCCGTCCGAAACGTATTCCTGATCGCTACCGAAGAGTCCGGCGATCGGCTTGGCGCCAACCTGATGAAGGTACTACGCCAACGTCTGGGCGGCGGTGTCCGGTTCGAAGGTGTCGGCGGCCGAATGATGGCGAGCGAA
>Ga0209139_10000017_pt1 | contig 38830 bp, 31 predicted proteins | sample BogFormECP14_OM3_FD_188246 | JGI IMG/M metagenome (GOLD analysis project Ga0209139, IMG submission 188246) | Bog forest soil microbial communities from Calvert Island, British Columbia, Canada - ECP14_OM3 (SPAdes) (version 2) | ecosystem: Environmental > Aquatic > Freshwater > Wetlands > Bog ...
AGCGCTGACATCCGCGAGCACGTAATACGCGCCCTGGGGAATCGAGGGCGCAAATCCCGCGTCCTGCAATGCGCTGCACAGCATGTCGCGCTTGGCCTGATATTCCGTTCCGAGAGACGCGTAGAAGCTGTCGGGAAGCTCTACCAGTCCTGCAACTGAGGCGTATTGAAACGGCGCAGGTGCGCACACATACGTCAGATCGTGGAAATACGCGATGGAGCCCAGCCAGCGCTTGTCCGCGGCGAGGTAGCCGATGCGCCATCCGGTGATGCTGAACGTCTTCGATAGGCCGGAGATGGTGATCGTCCGCTCAGACATTTCCGGCCGCGATGCGGGCGAGATATGCGCCGCGCCATCGAAGAGAAAATACTCGTAAATCTCGTCGGTGAGCAGGAACAGGTCGTGCTCTCTCGCGAGGGCGGCGATCTTTTCAAACTCTGCGTGGGTGAAGACTTTGCCGCATGGGTTCGATGGTGAATTGACGATAATGGCGCGCGTGCGCGGCGTAATGGTGGCATTCAACGCGTCGAAGTCGATCTCCCAGGTGTGCATCGCCATGGGCACGGCTCGCGGCTGGATACGCAGGCTCAGAAGCGTGTTGACATGGTAGCCGTAGAAGGGCTCGAAGAGGACCACTTCGTCGCCGGGATCGAAAAGAGCGAGGCACGCCGAATAGAGCCCCGCGGTTGCGCCGGAGGTGACGAGCACTTCCGTATCGGGGTCGGCGTGGATGCCGTTGTAGTGCGCGAGTTTGCGCGCGATGGCCTGGCGCAGCGGCGTAATTCCGTCCATGCGCGTATAAATGTTGTGACCATCATGAATGGCCTTAATTGCGGTCTCAACTACGGTGGAAGGGACTTCGGTATCGCACACGCCCTGCGCGAGGTTCACTCCTCCGATGCGGTCGCACTCTACGGTCATCGAGCGGATCTCCGATTGCATGATGCGCGGAGAAATTTCGCTCAGGCGCAGCTTTTCTGTTGCAATTCCCATGCCCTACATCTAATCACGATTAGAGCTGGTGTCACCACCGTGTCTTTTCCAACTTGAAACCTTTTTAGGAGCTATGGCATGAATCTGAATCGCCGCCAGTTCAGCGCCCTTGCGGGCGCGACTCTTCTCTCACGTGCGCTGCCTGATCTTAATGCGCAGGCTGACGATAAACGCATCGGTTACTGCATCGTTGGGCTCGGCCGCATCTCGATGGACCACTTCATGCCCGGCGTGAAGATGTCGAGCCAGTCGAAGATTACCGGTATTGTCAGCGGGCATCCGGACAAAGCGCGCAAAATGGCGGCGCAGTACGGCGTGCCTGAGAATTCGATCTACACCTACGAGACTTACGATCAAATCCGCGATAACAAGGCTATCGACGCTGTCTACATCGCGCTGCCCAATAACATGCATGCCGAATATACGATCCGCGGAGCCAAGGCGGCCAAGCATGTGCTCTGCGAGAAGCCGATGTGCACGAGCGTGGCCGACGCGCACGCCATGATCGATGCCTGCAGGCAGGCGGAGGTGAAGCTACTGATTGCGTATCGCTGCCAGTATGAGCCGACGAACCTGCGAGCGATTTCGCTGATCCGCGAAGGTAGGCTGGGCACGGTGCAGGCGATTGAAAGTGCCAACGGATTCAATATCCGGTCTGGCGAGTGGCGACTGAATAAGAAGATGGCCGGCGGCGGACCGTTGCTCGATGTGGGTATCTATTCGCTGAATGCGTGCCGCTATCTTACGGGCGAGGAGCCGGCAGAAGTGAAGGCCTACTCAACCACCATCGATCACGATGGGCGCTTCGATCAGGTGGAGGAGAATACTTCGTGGACGATGAAGTTCCCCTCCGGGATCGTTGCTGCCTGCAATACGAGCTATGGCGCGGACATGAATGGCTTTTATCGCGTGCATGGGTCGAAAGGCGTGCTTAACGTAGAAAGCGCATTTCCCTATGAGGGACAGCACCTGACTGCGTCTTTCAACGACAAGACTAGTCTGGATGAACCGAATCCTGCCAAAGACCCGTCGCATTTCGTCCGCATGGCCGATTACTTCAGCAATTGCATTCTGAAAAACGAGGAGCCGAAGACGAATGGTGAAGAAGGCCTGCGCGATATCGAGTGGATCAGCCGGATCTACGAGTCGTGCGGGCTCAGTTTGTAGCGTGTAAAGACGCGTGGTGGCGATCGATAGTTTCAATCAGGCGCTCGCCCATGCTTTCTGCTTTGCGCTTGAAGGTGGCGGCTGCCTCAGGTGGAAATAACTCGGAGGTGGTCTGTTGCCAGATGCCAAGCCAACGCTCGAAATGCTCTGAGTCGATGCGAGGCAGCAGCAATAGATGCTTCAACATAGGGTTGCCTTTGTAGCGTCCGCTCGCGAGCATCAATGAAGACCAGAAGGCGCGCATCGTCTCAAGATGCCGCTCCCACTCGTCGCCGATTTCTTTGGCGAATACCGGGCCGAGAATGTCGTCCTGCCGCACGCGCGTATAGAAGCGATCGATGAGCACGGCGATGGATGATTCGTTGACGACGTTCTCTGTATCAAACTGAACAAGCATATTTTTTTGATACAGCTTTTGGCTGTTGGGATGAAATATATTGCGTACAGCGGATCGATTTCCGTTTCGGGCCCTCTAGAATGATGACGACAAAATCGCTGCTCACGCTGAGCGCACTGTTGATGATGGTTGGTGGAATCGCGCTGGTGCAGGAGCGGCACGAGCGACTGCTGTGGAGCGATGAATTTAACGGCTCCTCTTCTCTCTCCGCACCCAACCCCGCGAACTGGACATTTGAAACGGGCTCGAACGGCTTTGGGAATCAGGAGCTTGAAACGTATTGCACTTTTGGGTCGTCGCAGCCACCTTGTGACGCGGCGAAGCCGAATGCGTTTGTCGGCAAGGATGGCTATCTGCACATCGTTGCGCGTAGCAATGTGCATGGGCATTACACCTCGGCTCGCATCAAGTCAGAAGGTTTGAAGAGTTTTCAGTATGGGCGAATTGAGGCGCGAATCAGGGTTCCCAAAGGCGAAGGCTTCTGGCCTGCTTTCTGGATGCTCGGCGATAACATTCCGAAAGTGCACTGGCCTGCTTGCGGCGAGCTTGACATCATGGAGAACATTGGCAAGAAGCCGGGGACTATTTATGGCTCCATACATGGAACCGGATTTACCGGCACGCAGATTGGCTTGCCCTTCACGCTGCCGCATGATGAAGCCTTCGGCGATGCGTTTCATGTCTTTGGGCTGCTCTGGTCGCCTAAGAAGGTTGAGTATTACGTCGATGATCCTACGCATGTCTACGCTTCGTTTACGCCCGCGAGCCTGCCCACAGGCGCTGTGTGGCCATTCGACGATGGGAAGTTTTTCTTTCTGCTGAATCTGGCTGTCGGAGGCGACTGGCCTGGTTCGCCCGATGCTTCGAGCAAATTCCCGCAGGAGATGCTTGTGGATTATGTGCGGGTTTATGCGGTGGATACGAAGTGAAAACCGCAGGTCCTTCGACTGCGCGCTTTGCTCAGGATGACAATTCTCTGGGATGGTTTTGTGCTTTCCCACCCTTCACTTTGTGAAGGGTGGGGCACCCATTTTCCGTGCTGATCGATACCACACCACACCCGCTTCTAGCTCAGCGTGATTTCGAGCTTCGCTACTGACATTGGCGGGAAGGTGAAGCTGACCGTCGATCCGGTTACAGCTGCCTGCGCGGATTTTGACATGACGGCGTTCGGCTGCTCGAAGGTGTTGTGCGCGTGGATGTCGGAAGTAGCGAGGACGGTTGCGGAGGCCGATGCTGCGCTGCCTCCGCGGACTGCTACCTGCGTGTTGAGCGCGTCGGTGAGGCTCGGGTTCACGACGGTCAGCGTCAGTTGCTTACCGTTCACCGATGCTGAGCCCATTAATCCGTTGAGGCTGCGCTGCACGGAACGCTCGCCGGCTCGCGGCGGGCCCCAGCGATCCGGCTTGACGATATCGGTAAAGCTAATTGATGGCGCGGAGAATTCGGCGCGCACGGCTTTTGCTCCCTGATGGGCGGCGTACATTTCGAAAACGTTGAAGTTTGGCGTCACGATGAACTTGTCCTCGTGTGCAAGGAAGAGCGAGTCGATGCAGTTGATCAGCTGCGCGCAATTTGCCATGCAGACTTTTTCGGCGTGGCGGTTGAAGATGTCGAGCGTGAACGCGGTCACGATGGCGTCGCGCATGGTGATTTGCTGGCCGAAGATGTGCGTGGGATCGACTTCGGTGCCTGCGCCGTACCACGGGCCGTATTCGTCTACCACCATGCGCGTCTGGTGTTCGTGGTCGAAGACACCCATCGCCGTCCACATGTTCTGAATGATCGATTCGGTCGATGTTCCCTGGTAGAAGAGCGAGTACGCATCCTGATCGTTGAAGTTCAAGGCTTCGAGCGCGTTCGTGTAGTTGTGGACGGACCAGCCATACGGCGGACGAATGGTACGGCGATGCAGAATGTCTTCGAAGAACTGCGTGGTCCAGTCGACGTCGTCCTGGTTGGGGCCGGAGGCGACGTAGCGGAGATCGACGCCATAACCAGGAACCCATGCTGTGAAGCGGCGGTATTCGTTGGAATACTCTTCGGGCGTGAAGTTTCCGCCGCAACCCCAGCTTTCGTTGCCGATGCCCCAGTAGCGGACGTCGTATGGCTCGGCGTATCCGGCGGCGGCGCGGATGTCGGCATAGGTGGTGCTGTGCGCGGGAGAATTGCAGTACTCTACCCATTGATCGAATGAGAGTGGCGGCAGTGCGCGCAGGTTCGCGGCAATGTAGGGCTCGGCGCTGCTCAGCTTGCAGAATTCGACGAACTCGTCGGTGCCGAAGGTGTTCGGCTCGAATTTCTGCACGGCATTGGCGGAGAGCTTTTTTGCCTGCGGATCGTCTACCCAGAAATTCGTGCGGCGAGGGCGCTTGTCGCGCGGGCCGATGCCGTCTTTCCAGTCGTAGCTGTCGGCGAAGCATCCGCCGGGCCAGCGAATGACGGGCGCCTTGATCGCTTTCAGCTTGTCGACGAGTTCCTTACGGATGCCGTGGACATTGGCAATGCTCGACTTCTCGCCCACCCACACACCGTCGTAGATCACGCCGCCCAGGTGCTCGGTAAAGTGGCCGTAAATCTCTGGCTGGATGGTTGCGATCGGCTCGTTGACCAGGACTTCAATGTGGGCATCGGCGGTAGTCGCCAGAGCTTGCTTGCTGAAGAAAAAGTAAGCTGAGCCAGCCAGGGCGCTGGTCTTGAGGAATTCGCGTCGTTGCATGTATGCCTCGAAAAAGACGTGATTCTGTTTCAGGAATTGCGCTGCCAGAGCATGAGAAAACATTTACTCGATTTCGTCAATTCCTTCGTGCGCAAGGTCAGTTTCTCTGGTTCAGAAAGGCTAGCGAAGCTCGCCGGCCATAGTCGTATGCCGGCGTGAATCCTGAGGAGAATCCATGCTGGCGCGCAGCCGAAGCCGTGCCACACGTTCCCACGTGTCGTTTGCCGCATGCCTGCGGTTGCCGTAAACGCGAGGCTTGCTATCGAAGCGGACCCTGGCGCGGATATTCTTGCGCCCCATTACATAGAGCAGATTCGTAACGAAGCTCATGTCACCGTAGTAGCAAAGATCACGCTCGTCGGCAGCATCGGATTCGTAGCAGAGCGCCGACGCCGTTACGAGGGATTCAGCCTCCACCGCCGGCTCAAAGAGAAAGGAGTGGAAGGGCAGCAGGGTTGTGCCATCGGTGCTTGTGCCTTCTGGAAAAAGGACGACGGTCACTCCCGAACGCAGAGCATATTCAATGCCGATCGCGGCTTCTGTGGCGCCAGACCGGGTGCCGCGCACGATAAAGATGGTGCCGCCGCAACGCGCGAGCCAGCCAAAGATCGGCCACGAACGCACCTCGGCCTTGGACACAAAAATGCGCGGACCAGTCGCTGCGTGGAGCAGAATATCGAGGTAGCTGAGATGATTCGAGACGATGAGTCCCGATCCTGGAAGCGGGCCTTCCGTCGCGAGGGAAATCGAAAGCCGGCGCAGCACACGAGCGCAGGAATCCTGCAACCATTCGGCTCGATCGGTGATCGAGAGCCGACGCTTACGCAAACGCAGCCAGGCGAAGCGAACAAACAACAGCAGCAGCGTGAGCAATAGACCAACGGCGCGCAGCCGGCTGCGGCAAAAGCTCTCTAATGCTCTTCGTCGGGTAGAAATCGGTTCCTCGCAGCGGGAGTCAGCTGTCGCAGGTCGAGCAGGGTAAGAAAGTCGATCGTGCCAAATTCCCGGTCCCACGCCGGCTCGCCACAGATTCGCGCTCCCACTCCAATATACGTCTTCAGAAGCCTCGGAATCTTGGGGGCATTCTGCAGCTCTCCATTGCCCAGGGGCAGGGTGTACGGGGCCGTCGGCTTCGTCCGGAATTCCGCGGACGCGAGGAAGGGCTTCAGCTGCTCGTATATTGCCCATCCTTCGGCGGGATCCTGGGAGTTAAGCGAAGAGCAGCCGATCAGGTAGCGCAATCCATACGACTTTGAATACTGGGCAATTCCGCGCCACAGCAGGGTCAGCACTTCGCTCGATCGGTGATCGCGATCAATCGAGGCACGACCCAGCTCCAGTACCTGCTCGCGCACCGCTTCGTAAGGAGCAAAGTCAAATTCCTGTGCGCTGTAGTAACCCCAGTGCCTGCCGGCTTCGTTGCCCGACTGCATACGGTAGGTCCCGACCACTTCACCGGAGGAGCGGTCTTCGACAATCAGGTGGTCGCAAACATAGTCAAACTGGTCTTTATCCAGGCCCGTCGAGTAAGAGGACATAAGTCCCTCACCAAGCTCGAGGTTAAAGACCTTGAAGCGCAACCTGCACGCGGCTTCACGTTCCGCTTCCGATGCGGCAAGCCGGATCTGGTATTTCCCCAACTCGACGGAAATATGTGGAGTTAGTAGTCCCGCCGAGCCTCCGGGGGAAAGGTCAAAAAGCCCCATGGAGGTGGATGCCGGGGCTGCTAACTTCCGGGGCCTGCTAGCGCGTAGAGTGGTGAACACGCCATCATGATGCTACGCCTGAGGTAATTCAATTTTAAAGATTCGAGAAAAGGCTGCGAATTCCTGGTGAATGTTCCAATACGGTGAATGGAAGATAAACCATAGATGAACGTGGAAATGTATCCTCAAACCCGCAAATCATAGGTAACGTAACCGAATTTTTATCTTGAAAGGGTAGCCCCACTTATGAAAGCTTTTAACAGTTGGTTAATTTAATGATTCACCAATGTTCCCCGTTACCCCAGTAACTGAAGTACTTTATTCAAATCAGTAAGGACAAAAAAGTATGACCAGAGAAGAAATCGTTGTTGCTATCGATGAAGAAATCAGCCGCCTGGAAAAGGTGCGCGCCCTGTTGCAAGGTTCCGGCAACAGCAAGTTATTCGCATCTGGAAGCCTCACCGGCGTTCGCAAGAAGCGCCATCTGAGCGCCGAAGCTCGCAAGCGGATCGCCGACGCGCAGAAACGCCGCTGGGCCAAGCAGAAGAAACAGGCAACCTCAACCAGCGCAAAGTAACTACAGAAAGCTCCCCTTTGACATGATTAAGGTGCAACTCCTCCACCCGGATGCCCGTGTGCCTACGGTGAACTATGCAGGCAGCGACCTGGGCTTCGATCTTTACGCGATTGAAGATGTCGTTCTCGAACCCGGCGTGCCGGTCAGGGTGCGGACCGGCATCGCCGTGGAAGGGCCGGAAGGCTGTGGCTTCATTCTTGGCGACCGTTCCTCAATGGCCGCCAAAGGGGTCACGTATGCCGGAGGGCGCATCGACGCAGGCTATCGAGGCGAGATACTCGTGTGCCTGGTCAACGTCAATCAGCCGAAGTATTCTCTGCGCACCGTTCGCGATGCGCAGGGAGCACTTACTCACGCTGAGTTACAACATACTGACGCCAGCGTCGCCATCCGCAAAGGCGATAAGATCGCGCAGATGTCCCCCTTTCAGTCGATGACTCATCTTGAGATCACGGCTGTCGAGGAACTTACGGAAAGCTCGCGCGGCGCTCAGGGATTTGGGTCGAGCGGCAAATAGTCACTTACGAAGATATGCGTCGCTTCCCGAGATCCAGTCCGCGCGCGGCGGCGCGAATACATCTAAATCGATCGTGTCGACCAGCGCTTCCGCGCTGTGCTTGACGTTGGGCGGGATCACCAGCGTCTCTCCGGTGTGGACTGTTACTTCTTCATTGCCATTGAGTACGAATTTCAACGCACCTTCCAGAACATACGTAATCTGCTCGTTGTGATGGCTGTGTTCGGGCACGATGCAGCCCTTGCGCAAGAGCAGCCGCGCCAGCATCGACTGCTCGCCGTGCACAAACTGCCGTTCGAGGAGCGGGTTGAGGTGCTCAATGGGAATACTTGAGAGCGGTGTGTGTTTCCAACCGGAGTGAGACAAATTGGTCCTCCTTAAACTATGGTTTGCGTCCCCCAATCTTACCCAATCCTCGGATAGTATGGAGCCATTGCCATGGAAACAGGTCTGAAGAACCGTGTCGCCGTCGTCGCCGCATCCAGTCAGGGGATCGGCAAAGCTACCGCGCTTGCATTTGCCGATGAAGGGGCGCACCTTGCGCTCTGCGCCCGCCAGCAGGGACCGCTTGAAGCTGTGGCCCGCGAAGCGTCTGAGCGCTTTCGCGTGCAGACGTTTACTGGCGCCTTCGACGTGAGCGATGACAGCGCCGTGCGCGGCTTCGTTCAGGCTGCTCACGAGAAGTTCGGCCGCATCGATGTCTGCGTGACCAACGCGGGAGGACCGCCCGCCAAGCCGTTCCTTTCTACAACGATGGAGGAGTGGGAGCGCGCCTGGCAGCTGAATCTGCGCAGTATAGTTTCTTTTGCGCAGGCTGTACTGCCCTATATGCAGCAGCAGAAGTGGGGGCGCATCGTCACCCTGACTTCGTATACCGTAAAGCAGCCGGTGCCGGAGTTGGTGCTTTCGAACTCGATTCGCGCCGGGGTGATGGGGCTGGTTCGATCACTTGCGGGTCAGTTTGGGCCGGACGGGATTACGGTCAACAACGTTGGCCCTGGGTTTACTTCGACGGGCCGCGCCATGGAGATCATCGAGAAGCGCGCTGCTGCCAAAGGAGTCTCAGTCGAACAGGCGGAGCACGATTTGAACCAGGATATTCCCATCCGCCGCATGGCTACACCCGAGGAGGTTGCGGCTGCGATTGTCTGGTTGTCTTCGGTGCCAGCGGCATCGATTACCGGGCAGACGCTGCTCGTAGATGGCGGGTCGTATCGCGGCCTCTAAAATAGAGCGTTTTAGTATAATAGACAGATTGTGTTTCGTTTTTCACAGCATAGAAAATCTCTTGCCGCTGGATTGTTTGCCGGTCTGATACTGCTCGCGGGCTCATCCCTGCGGGCGGCGGGCGGCGATGCCCCGGTGAACCCGGAACAGTACCGTCTTCGCCTCTACCACCTGCATACTGGTGAGCGTATTGATGTTGTCTACCGCATCGGCGATCGCTACCTTCCCGACGCCGTGGCCCAACTTGACCGTTTTCTCCGCGACCACCGCACTGGTGACGAGAAAGATTACGACCTGAAGGAATTTGATCTATTGCACGACCTAATGGCACGGCTCGGCCATCCCGACGGCGAGATCGACATTGTCTGCGGCTACCGCACGCCGTGGAGCAACAACTACCTGCGCGAGCACGGACATGGCGTGGCCCTGCACAGCCAGCATATGGAAGCCAAGGCGATTGATATTCGTATCCCTGGCGTGCCTACTGCGCAAGTGCGCGACGAGGCCCTTTCCATGCAGCGCGGCGGCGTTGGCTATTATGCCTCGTCAGATTTTGTGCACGTCGATGTGGGGCGCGTGCGTCGCTGGTAAGCTAGTTCGTTTTCTCTTTCCATTCCTGTAGAGAATTCTTGCTCGCCCGTACTTCGTTGCGCGAAGTACGGGCACCCCTTTTCACCCAGTTCGATGACCAACCAACTCTCCGGAACCTCCGTCTTTTAACCCGGATAGGGTTGCCCTTTGGCCAGCACTGCTTCGAGGGTTTTGTCGTAGCCGTAGATGTCGTCAAAGAAATGGACGGAGCCATCCTCTTCGACGACGGCGGTTACGTACAGAATCAGCACAGGAACTGGCGTGGTGAGATTTACCTGCTGATTGTCGGGGCCGGATTGCATCGCTTGCTGCACTTTTTCGAGCGTCCACGGCGGCTGGTTGCGCAGCAGATAGGCGGCGAGTTCAGCCGGTTTCTCGACCCGCACGCAGCCGTGGCTGAAGTCGCGTCGCGACTGCGAAAAGAGCTGCTGTGCGGGCGTGCTGTGAAGGTAGACGTTGTACTCGTTCGGGAACATGAGCTTGATCAACCCGAGCGAGTTCGTTGGCCCTGGCTTCTGGCGGACGGTCAGCTTTCCGGCCCGCAGCTGTGCCAGCACTTCGTCGCTGATTACGCCGTCGGTGATGACGTTGCCGTTAAAGTCGGTGACTTCGAAGTTTTTCTTGCTGATGTAGTGCCGGTCACGAGTGATACCTGGGATGATTTCGCCGCGCACTATTCCTGTTGGAACATTCCAGTAGGGACGAAAGACGATGTACCGCATGTCCTTGGCAAAGATTGGCGTTTGCGTGCGCATCGCCTTGCCTACGACGACGTTGGAGGAGAACTCCACTTTTTGGTTCGGGCCATAGGCGCGCACGATAAATTCCGGAATATTGGCAACGACCGGAGGCTGCGGGAACTGGGGCGGCAGCCAGCGCCAGCGCTCGAGGGCATACTGCAGCTGTTTGACACGGAAAGCCAGCGGGGTGTTGAGCTGACGGACGGTGTCCTTATCGATCTTGCCGGTCACGGCGAGACCGTGACGCGACTGGAAGGTTTTGACTCCGTCGACCAGCGACCCGGAGTAAGTTGTCGTATTTGTGTCGATCACGGTTTCAGCGTGGAGATCGCCGAAGAGACGGAGACGCTGCGTGAGCTGGCTGATTCCGGGATAGGCATCACCAGGAGCTACGGTCTTGGTGACATCGGGCACCGGTGGCCCGTCGCCTTGCGCGGCGAGTCGCAGATAGAACTGCAGCATGGCTTCGGTGTTTCTGTAGCCGTTATAGACAGGCTCGACGCCATCGAGAACGCTCTGGACGTTGCTGGCATGGATGACATTCGTGGTTACGAATTGCGGCAGGTCATATTTTTTCTGTTCGATGTCGATCCCGAAACTGAAATGCTTGGGATTAACGCGGCCGATATGCAGGTCGGAAATGTAGCGCATGACTCCGACTGTGAGCGCGGCGTCGAATCGGGCGAGCGTGTCGGGCGTGGGTGAACCATCGATCGAATGCAGGCGATCGGGCCAGCGGGATGCGTCGTAGTCGTCGGGGTTCAGGCCCTTCTGCTGGCTGGCTTCGAGCGCCTGGATAACGGCGAGGGCCTGCGGCGTCGGTTTGCCGTTGCTGAGCCATACAGGGGCGAAGTTCGACGCTTCATAGATGTGCTGGAAGTGCATGCTGTAGTCGGTGAAGTTGGACCAGTGGAGGTCGGAGAGATTTCCGCTGGCGGCAATCTCATGCAGGCGCGATGAAACAGCCGGCAGATCAACCGTGCTGACCGGTTGCTGCTGCGGTTGCGAGGTGTTCGCTGTTTGTGAATTGCATCCACTGGCGACAAGCCAAAAGGCAAGGACAACAACACTCAGAATGTGTCGACGTGCTGAAAGGAGCATGGCCTATTAAACCATCGGGATGGAGAACAGCTGAAGAATTCAGCCGCTGTTCTTGCTGTGCGGCAAAAGAATCCTGCAGACGACTGGTCAGGAGGAAAGCGTAGGGGTATGATCCTTCCGTTGTCTTGTATTGGCGCGCCGTGGCGGCTCTTCCGCTGCGGCGCTTTTTTTTGCTTGAAGGAAAAGGGCACCCATCGCTGGGTGCCCTTTGCATGGTGGTATTTAAATCAACCTACGGCATGTAGTAACGGAAGGAGGTGTAGAGCTCGTTCTCGTTGCCCTTCGGCTTGGTACCTACGCCAGACCAGCCGTAACGTTCGATATAGCTGTACTGCAGGCCAAAGCGAAAGCGGCCTTTGGGACCCCTGTAGAAGTCATACCAGTCGCCCAGAGTGTACTCCTGGGTATTCCTCGTGGGGCTGCCGCAGCTGGCGGGAGCGCTTGGCTGGTAGCCTGCCTGAGGCGAGGTTGCCGGAGCCACTTCGATTCCGCAGCCTTTGTCATTGGTGCCGTAGAGCCCGTAACCAATCACGCCTTTCTGGGTCGCAAAGTAGTCGCGGAAGGTACCGTCGGTGCCGCCGTTAAAGTAGATGTCCAGGCGGGGCGAAGCATGGAATACGGCCGTGCTTAGAGCGGAATAACCATGCAGGAGAGCGATCTGGCCCGAGGGACGGATAGTCGCGTCCGTCTCCTGGGTTGCGCCGTAGCGGTCTGTGCCATCGCCCCACAATCCGCTAAGACCCAGATCGAAGTACTTGGTCGCCGGAATATAGAAACTTCCGCCTATGCCGCCGCCCACCGTCGAGTCATTGTATGCGCCTGTTCCTGTTGGAACGGTTGTCGAGGTTGCATTCGGGTAGACGCGCTCATGGAAGAACCGTGCGATGCCGAAGACCTCATAGTGTCCGAAGCCCGGCTTCTCAAATACAACCTTGGCGATAAGGTCGGGAGCCATGTTGTAAGCATAGGTCGTAACCGGAGCCGAGGAAGTCGCGCCTGGCTGTCCGGCACCGTTGTAGAGACCGCCGTTGGTTCCGGTGGCTCCGATCAGGTAGTTCGTTGGGCAGGCCAGAGCCGCACCCGAATTCGTGGTTCCGGTGGCAGCGCAGCTTGGGGTCAGAGTCTGGGGGTTTTCGACCGAGAAACCAGCCCAGAGCTGCTTGTTCATGAAGCTCTTTACGATGCGAGCGCCGTACTGGCGTTCCCATACGAAACCGACGTTATATGCTGCGTCGATGGTCTGCGGCAGCAACTCAGTGCGGTTGATTATGCCGGTTCTGTTCTCTGTAGCCAGACTCCATTGCTGACCGGCGGTGAAGATCCACCCATTGGATTCCGCCTGCGCCCAGAGCTGGCGTTGGCGCATCACGTAGCTGTTACTCTCGTTGGCGTTGGAGGTGACGCCGGTGCCCAGCCAATCCATTTCGTAGTAGCCGCGGATGGTCCAGTCAGTCAGTTTGCCCTCGGCCATCAGGGCCAGACGAGACTGACGGCCGGTGCCGTAGAAGTCACTGATGTTCGCATTGTCAGCGCCTTCAAATGGGACGGAGTTGAAGGGCGTATTGATGTCGGAGGAAAGAGCGCGATTGTGGTAAACGGTCGCGGCTTCAACGAAGCTTCCCTGGGGCGAGATCGTGATGCCTTTATAGTGAATCGCGTCAGGATTTTCGATCTGCTTCTTGACCTGAGTTTGCTGTTCCTGAACCGTGGTCACGATGGACTGGGTGTTGGTCTTCAGGTCGGTAACAGATCCCTGAAGGCTGGCGACGGCCTGGGTATTCTCGCCAATTGCGGCCTGTTGTGCCTGGGCAGCCTGCTGCGCCTGCTGGGCAGCCTGCTGGGCCTGCGCCGCGGCCTGCTGCGCTTGCTGCAGTTGTCCGTCGCGTTGGGAAAGCTGTTGCTTCAGCGCCTGAATCTGGGAATTCTGGGAATTCATCTGCTCGCGAAGCGATTCAATCTGCGACTCCACTGAAGGCTTCGCTGAAGCAGTCTTCTTTGCTGCTGCATGCGCCTTCGTCGTGGGAGCGGTTTGAGCATGCCCGGCAACAAGTGCCGATGCCAGCACAAGACTCGCCAGCGCTTTCAAATTCGTGTTCATTTGACCTCTCTTTAACAAACGGGGTTCCTGTATTTACCTGACTACCAAGGGGTTAACTTACCGGACCGCGCACGCACAGACCCCGCCACTCGCAGACACACCTACCGGAATACCTAGAAATGGCAAGTTGCGGTCTACAGTGAAAGGGGGTGCTGCCAGTCCTGCTCTAGATTCCCAGTGAATTGTTACAAACAGGCGAATTTCCCATGAATAAGCAACAAAAACCCCTTGCTCTGGATCACGGGGAAGCGCTGACCGAATGGGCGTAGGGCTATACCTAAACAACACGAGCACAGAGGTTTGCATCTCACACTCAGACTTCTCCTCAGACGTTGGAGTGCCCGACTAAGGCCGGGAGCGCGGATGAGGCTAAGTGCCTGACCCATGAGCCAAACCCAGACCCAAAGCCTGCAGAATGCGTGGGGCGATCGCATTCGTGCGCTAAAGAATGTTCCCCCCGTCCTGAAGATTCTTTGGGAGTCGGGGCCGCAGGTTGTGGCCTGGGGGCTGGTTCTGCGCATCTTTGTAGCGCTCATGCCATTGGCAATCGCCAAGGTAGCTTCCTGGATCATTAACGGCGTCGAGCACGTTTTGCGGCACGAGGGTTTGCCGGCTCACTTCTGGTGGATTGTTGGGCTGGAGGTTGGGCTTGCTGTTCTAGCTGGAATCCTGACTCGGACAATCGATTACTTTGACTCACTGCTCGCAGACCGCTACACGCATCACGTCAGCATCGAGGTCATGCGTCAGGCAGCGCAGCTTGACCTGACGACCTACGAAGATCCTGTTTACTACGACAGGCTGGAACGGGCTCGGGTGCAAGCGACGGACCGGCTGGTGCTGATTCAGCAGATGGGCCGGTTGTTCCAGCAGGTGATTACGACGCTGGTTTTTACGGTGACCTTGCTCTACTACTCGCCGTGGCTGATGGTGCTGCTTGCGCTCGGCATCATCCCGTCATTTTTGGGCGAGACGCATTTCGCTTTTCTCGGGTACGCGAAGAATTTTCATCAGACTCCGGCAAAACGGCTGATGGATTACCTGCGGCAGGTAGGCGGCAGCAAGGAAGCCGCCAAGGAACTGAAGCTCTTTAACCTGAATGAGTATCTGACGAACCGCTTTGCCAAGCTTTCGGAGCAAATCTACAAAGAGAACGTTGCGCTCTCGCGGAAAAAGCTGATCGGTGGCGGCCTGCTCGGCATTCTGGGCACACTGGGATATTACGGTTCGTATGCATTTGTAATCTGGCGCGCGGTGCATGGTTTCTACAGCATCGGAACGTTTTACTTCATCACCAACGCGATTGTGCAGGCTAGCTCGAATCTGCAGCAGGTCTTCTCGACTGCTTCGGGAATTGCCGACCAGGCGCTGTTCCTCACTGACCTGATTGCTTTCTTCGAGATGAAGCCGATGGTGCAATCGAAACCGAATGCGCTTCCGGCGCCCAGACCGGTCGGGCGAGGGTTCGAGTTCCGCAATGTGTCGTTTGCGTATCCGGGGACTGAGCGGAAGGTGCTGAAGAATTTCAATTTCACGTTGCAACCGGGTGAGCGCATTGCATTGATAGGCGAAAACGGGCAGGGCAAGACGACTGTCGTGAAGCTCATCACGCGCCTCTACGATCCGACTGAAGGCGAGATTCTTCTGGATGGCGTGGACCTGCGCGAATACTCGCTGGAAGATCTGCACAAGGAGATTGGCGTTATCTTTCAGGACTTCATGCGCTATGAAATGACGGCGCGGGAAAACATCTCAATCGGGCGCGTGGAAATTCCGCATACGGAAGCGGAAATCGAGAACGCTGCGCAGAAGAGCCTTGCAGCTGGTGTGGTGGCCAAGCTGCAGCATGGTTATGACCAGGTATTAGGGCGCCGGTTTGAAGGCGGGGTCGATCTCTCGGGCGGCGAATGGCAGAAGATTGCGCTCGCGCGCGCTTACTTACGCGACGCGCAATTGTTGATTCTAGACGAGCCTACGGCGGCGCTCGATGCGAAGAGCGAGCTTGAGGTCTTTGAGCGTTTTGCGGAACTGACAGAAGGCAAGATGGCGCTACTGATTTCGCACCGCTTTTCGACGGTGCGGATGGCAGACCGCATCGTCGTGCTGGAAGGCGGAAGGCTCGTCGAAGAAGGCAACCACTCGCAGCTGATTGCGCTGGGTGGGCGCTATGCGGAGATGTTCGAGATGCAGGCTGCCAGCTATCGATGAAGTAAAGAAGGTTCATGACAGATCAAGCCCCCATTGACGTTCAGCAGGCGGAACAAGAGCCGCAAATTCCCGCGGAACGGATGCGCACGGCCGCGCAAACGGCTGCGTCCAGCTGGCACGTGACGCATCAGCCCAAGGGAAAAGGCGGTTTCGCGCGGCGCGTGGAGGCTGCGCGCGACGCACTCGACATGCTGGCCGCGGAATTGGAAGGGCACAAGGTCGATCCTGCTGCAGGTCCCGATCCATTGCTAGAAATACGCGAGAATCCGCGCCTGCTGCGAAGTGTGGTGCTTGAGGCTTTTTCCATCCGCAGAAAGGTAAATCGCCTGCCACGGGTTTCGCTGCCGAGCCAGGAAGAAGAGACACGCGCGGCTGCTCTGTCGGCAGCGTATCTGGACGCAGCGGACTCCAGATGGTCGGCGGATGCTTTTCATACTTTTCTCGATGAAGTGCAACGTGCTGACCCACTGGAGCTTGAGGAGTTGTGGGCTGTGCCTACGATGCTGAAGTTTCTGCTGCTGGAGTGGATCTTGACGCAGTCCAGCGCGCGGTTGCATGCGCCCACGTCATCGGCTGCCGGGTCCGCAGAAGTGTTGCGCACTCGTATCAAAAGCGTGCGTGACATTGGGTATGCGGCCTGGGCATCGCTGATCGAAGAGTTGGTGGCCTTCGAAACTATTTTGCAGAAGGACCCCGCACAGGCCTATTCGCGGATGGATTTTGACAGCCGCGAACAGTATCGCAAGCGCGTGTCGGAGATTGCACGCTACGCCGAAGCGACAGAGTCGCAGGTAGCTGCAGCGGCTCTCGACATGGCGCAGAAAGCGGGACAACAGCAATTCTCAGACGGGCGCTTGCGCGCGCGGCAGATGCACATCGGATATTACCTTGTGGACAAGGGCTTCTTCGATCTTACGAGGCGTGTCGGCTATCGCCCGCAACTTATCGATCGTTTGCGCATCGGCATTCAGCGCAATGCGGATGACTTTTATATCGGCTCGATTGAAATCCTCACCGTTCTGCTGATCGCATTGATTCTTCTGCCGCTGATTCCGAATTACGCAATTTTTGGCGGCCTTACGGTGGCGTTTCTCTTTATGCTGCTGCCAGTGACACAGGGCGCGGTAGATCTGGTGAACAACACGGTCACTTCCCTGTTTAAGGCACGCGCGCTGCCCAAGCTCGACTTCGGCGAAAAGATTCCGGCGGAGTATACGACGCTGGTCGTCGTCCCCACGCTGCTGATCAATGAAAAGCAGACGCGCGAACTGGTGCAGGAACTTGAAGTTCGCTTTCTCGCGAATCCCGATCCGAATCTTCATTTCGTTCTACTCACTGATCTGCCCGACTCGATTACTCGCCCGCGTGAGAACGACACCGACCCGCTGGTGGATCTGGCGATCCGGCTGATCAATGATCTCAATGCGCGCTATCCGTCGCCAAAGAACGGGTCGTTCTTTCTGCTGCATCGCCATCGCCTCTTCAATGCGCGTCAGGGCGTTTGGATGGGATGGGAGCGCAAGCGGGGCAAGCTTCTCGACCTGAATAAGCTGCTGGTCGGCACCTTCGACGCGTTCCCGGTGAAGGTAGGAAATCTGGATGTGCTGAAGCGCGTGCGCTACATCATTACGCTCGATTCCGATACGCAATTGCCGCGTGGGGTAGCGAACTCCATGATTGGTGCGATGGCGCACCCGTTAAACCAGGCAATCATCGATCCAGAGAAACGCATTGTTACCGATGGATACGGCATCCTGCAGCCGCGTGTTGGCGTCAGCGTGCACTCAGCATCGCGTTCGCGGCTGGCTTCGATATATTCCGGGCAGACCGGCTTTGATATTTATACGCGAGCTATCTCAGATACCTATCAGGATCTTTATGGCGAGGGCATTTTTACCGGCAAGGGAATTTATGAAGTTGCGACGCTGCATGCCGTGCTGGACCGCCGCTTCCCGCGCAATTCCCTGCTCAGTCACGACCTGATTGAAGGCGCGTATGCGCGCGTGGGGCTGGCGACGGATGTCGAGGTGATTGACGACTATCCTTCGCACTACTCCGCATACAACCGCCGCAAGCATCGCTGGGTGCGCGGGGACTGGCAGATTGTGCAGTGGCTCTTTGGGCGGGTCCCCGATGAGTCAGGGCATTATGTACGCAATCCGATATCGACGATTTCGCGTTGGAAGATTTTCGACAATCTGCGCCGTTCGCTGGTAGAGACGTTGACGATGATTCTTCTTGTTGCGGGCTGGCTTGGGCTACCTGGTGGCGCGCTCTATTGGACGATCGCCACACTGCTGCTCATGTTCCTGCCGACGTTTGTGCAACTGCTGTTCACAACGGGACGCGCTCTAGCGAGCGAGCAGCAGGGCGCGATGCGAGAGGCATTCACCGGTTTCCTGCAGGGCGCTTTCATTACCCTTCTGAATCTGACTTTCCTTCCGCATCAAACGATGCTCGCGATCGATGCGATTGTGCGCTCGTTGGTACGCCGCTTCATCACCGGCCAGCGATTGCTGGAGTGGGAAACTGCAGCGGAGGCGGAGAGCGCTTCGCACCGCACGACTCCAGTGGATCGCTATTTGGCAATTATCCCGCTCTCGACGATTATTCTTGCGGTCGTCATTCTTGCCTTTGATCCCAAGTCGCTTGTCGTTGCCGCACCGATCCTGCTGCTCTGGGGATTTTCCGGCAGCATTATTCTCTGGCTGAACCATGCGCCACGCGACCAACAGCGGCAGCTTACGCGTGATGAAGTTACCTTTCTGCGGCAACATGCGGCTCGCATCTGGCGCTACTTCTATCAATTTGGAGGAGCAGACCACAACTATCTGATTCCTGACAATGTGGAGGAGGAAGGACTGTTCGAAGCTGCGCGGGTGTCGCCAACGAACCTTGGGCTCCTGCTGAACGCGCGGCAGGCGGCGTGCGAGTTTGGCTTTCTCACTGCACCGGAATTTGCGGAATTGACGCATGCGAGTTTCGCAACAATTGCGAGGATGGAAAAATCTCATGGGCATCTCCTCAACTGGTACAACACGCAGACGCTGGAGCCGTTGAAGCCAGCTTCAGTGTCATCGGTTGACAGCGGCAACCTGGCCGCATCGCTCTATACCCTGCGCATGGGCGCGTTGTTTCTCTTGCGCGAACCGCTTATTTCCGACCGGCACTTTCAGGGATTCGAAACTTATTGGCAACTGTTGAAGTTACATATTTCTGACCTTGCGCGAAAGGATGCGTTTGCTCCGCCGAACGCCGATGCAGCCTTCGATACCTGGGCTGCGTGGCTACTGGAGCATGAAGACTCATTGTTGAGCGATGTTGCCGCGGATACTGATGAAGCCAATTGGTGGATTGCCGAAATACAGCATCGCACATCGGCGCTGACGACGATCCTCCGAGATTACATGCCATGGCTACTGCCCGAATTTGCGCCACTGCGGGATGTTCCGCAGATCGGGCTTCGCGAAGAGACGATGTTCCCTTCTCTTGAAACGGCCGCGGATTTTGCGGCACAGCTTGATGCGCGATTGTCGCGCGCCTGGGCTACGCGTGAAGATGAGTCGAATGTCTTCCTCGGTGAACAGCTGCGTACGATGCTGCCTCGGACTAAGGAATTGCTGCAAGGCATGACGCGGAGTTTACGTGCGATTTCAGATGGAGCGTACCGGCTTGCAGATGAGATGGACTTCGGATTTCTGCTGCAGAAAGGGCGCATGCTGCTCTCGATCGGCTACGACATGGAGCCGAAGAAACTCCATGCCGCATGCTATGACCTGCTGGCATCGGAGGCCCGCATTGCCGCGTTTGTCGCGATTGCGAAGGGCGACATTTCGCAGCAGGTTTGGTTCAAGCTGGGACGCACGCACACGATGGCGTACGGGCGGTCGGTTCTGATCTCGTGGACAGGCACGATGTTCGAGTACCTGATGCCGTCGCTGTGGATGCAGAGTTATCCCGACACGCTGGTTTCACGCACGCTGGCCGCGGCCGTGCAGGTGCAACGAGCATTTGCGCGTGAACACCGCATTCCCTGGGGCATTTCTGAATGCGGATACGCGCAGAAGGACGACAAGGGTCACTATCACTACCTCGCATTCGGCATCCCACAGATTGCATTGAAGTGGGACGCCACAGCTGGGCCGGTTGTGTCGCCTTACTCCACGTTTCTTGCGCTCGGTGTCGATGCCTCGGAGGCGTTACGCAATCTGAAGCGAATGTCAGGACATGGATGGGTGGGCGCTTATGGCTTCTATGAAGCCATCGATTACTCGCAGTCGACGCGTGACCCCCAAGTGGTGCGCGAATGGATGGCGCACCATCAGGGTATGTCGCTGCTCGCGATTCTGAACCTGCTTGACGAAGACAAAACGAAGCAGTGGTTCCATGCGAATCCGGAACTGCAGGCAACGGAATTGTTGCTGCATGAGAAGCCTGTGAGCGAAGCGACTTTGCGAGCGGAGTATAAGCAGTTTGCGCCACGACGGATAAAATCCAGCCAGCTTAAGAAAGCCAGCTAGCACTACTTGTTTGAGTTCGGCAACAGGCTTATCCGAGAAGGTCCTTTACGCCTTGAATCATGGCGTCAGGGTTGAATTCGCTGCGGATGATTTCATCGGGACAGTCGCTGATTTTTGAGACGCGGTAGTTGCAGATAAATGCGACCTTTTGTTCCGGATCTTTGAGCCTGATGTCTTCGCAGAGCTTTTCTGCCTGAGGGATGCGCCTGTCTCCTTCGACATCCACGAGCACTAAATCAAAACGCGACTTGGCATAAAGATCTTCAGCTTCTGTAACAGAAAGCGTTGATACGACACTGTATCCATGCAAGATAAGAATGCGGTCACGCAACTGCCGAATGAGGTCACGGCTGCAGACGTGGAGGATGGTTTGGGAGCCTGGGGTCACGTTGTAGCATAGCAGAGCGAAGCACGACTGCACTACAAGGCATTTCGCCTGTGGACAGCGCTGAGCGCGTTACTTTACCGAGTCTGACTGAGCAGCTATCTGGCCTGGTATGCCGACGACCGGCACGAGCATGTCCTCTTTACGCATGACCAGGTTGGTTGCGTTCAGGGTAGCTAGTTCGAAGCCATGTCCGTGGGTGATGGCGTCGGTGGGACAAGCCTCAACGCAGTAGCCGCAGAAGATGCAGCGGTTGTAGTCGATGTTGTAGACCTTGGCGTAGCGCTCGGAACTGGAGATGCGCTTCTCGGCGGTGTTCTCAGCAGCCTCGATATAGATGCAGTTCGATGGGCACGCAGCCGCGCAGAGATAACAGGCGACGCATTTTTCCAGCCCGTTCTCATCGCGCTGCAGAACGTGCGCGCCGCGGTAGCGCTCCTGCAGCACGGCACCGCGCGTCGGGCCGGGGCCGTCAGGGTAGTTCTCAACCTCGGTGGGCTGGAAGATCTCCCGGAAGGTGATGCTCATTCCTTTGCTGATAGCCGCGATGTTGCGCACGATCGACATGGCATTAGTATACGGGACTTCGCGTTCAGCGAAACGCGCCTTTCGGCGCCTTTGTATTATGGAGTCGACGCATTGAGGAGATTTTGAATGAGAATTCTGCGCTATTCAGCGTTTTTTGTGGGGATTTTAGCTTTTGCCAGCTTGACGCTGCATGCTCAGGCGTCGCTCAAGGTGCAGAACGGCAGCCAGCAGACAGGCATCTCGCTGGATGCGCTCAAGTCTCTGCCGCACAAGACGGTTACAGTGCACAACCCGCATGAGAATGTCGATGAAACATATTCCGGCGTGTCGCTGATTGAATTGCTGAAGCAGGTTGGGGCGCCTGTCGGCAAGGATGTGCATGGTAAGGCGCTGGCCGAGTATGTTGTGGCCACCGGATCGGATGGGTACAAGGCTGTACTGGCCTTGGCTGAGGTTGAGCCAGATTTTCATCCCGGCGATGTGCTCGTGGCCGATGCGATGAATGGCAAGCCGCTCGACGCCAAGATTGGGCCATTCCGGCTAGTTGTGTCGGATGACAAGCGGCCAGCGCGATCGGTGCGAAATCTGGTTTCAGTGGAGTTGAAGGCCGCGGAGTAGGTCTACTCTGGACTACGGGGCCATGATGCGGTCAGCCAGGTCCGGCGCCATCTGTCGGAAGTGCGGCACGTTGAAGGTGTACATACGACTGCATTGAGTTTTCCTGGCGAGGTGGATGTGAATCGCATCGTAGATGCGGCCACCAGCCCAGCCCTGTGCAGCACATTCCTTGATCAGATCGATATATTCCTTCCTGTTCAGTGTTTCGACTTCGAACCAAGACAGAACGCTTCCTTGTAGCATGTGCCAGACCTGTGCAGGTGACATACGGGGCTGATAAGGTGCTCGTGTCAGCACCGAATAAACTTCAGCTAGTCCATGAGCTGAAATCACAGGAGTCCAGCGCCGCGATTGAACCTGCCGTAAGAATTGATCGGCATTGGGATGATGCTCATGCGTGGCGACTGTTTTAGCTACGACGATATTTGTATCTATATAAACTTTCACCAGCCGCCAATTTCCCTCATCCGCTCTTCCCGCATCTCGTCTACCAGACGATTCCAATCAACGCGGCCTATTGGACGGCCATGAAAAACCAGCCACCCATTTTCGTCTCTCCATAGAGAACCTTCATCGACTGGTTTCAGAACTATGCCTTCAGCGCTCTCTTTCAATTCAAGCTCACTGTCCTTGCGCAGGCCGAGGCGGTCACGGACCTTCTTGGGAAGCACGATCCTGCCAGCTTGATCAACCTTTACATGCATGGCTTTAGAATGGCATAAAAAAATGGCAGTGCCAATTGAAAATGGCATTCTAGTCAACGCCCAATTTTTTCCAGATCGCGTCGATGCGGGATTTGGTTGTCGCGTCCATTTCGATCATCGGGGGCCAGGGGCGGGTGAAGCCTTCGGCCGCCCATTTGCGGGTGGCGTCGATGCCCATTTTGCTGCCGTAGTTGGGCATACGGGAGGCGTGGTCTAGGGAGTCGATCGGACCTAGCGTGAACTGGATGTCGCGCTCGGGGTCAATATTGTTGGCTACTCTGAGAGTTACTTCTGTCAGGTTCTGCACGTCGCAGTCTTCGTCGACCACTACGATGATTTTGGTGAACATGGCCTGGCCCATTGCCCAGATTCCGTTCATGACTTTGCGGGCTTGCCCGGCGTAGCTCTTGCGGATACTTACGATCATCAGGTTGTGGAAGACGGCCTCCGGCGGCAGGTTTACGTCGACGATTTCGGGGAGCGTCAGGCGCATGAGCGGGAGAAAAATGCGCTCGACGGCTTTGCCCATCCAGGCGTCTTCCATTGGCGGCTTGCCTACGATGGTTGCCGAGTAGATCGGGTTCTTGCGGTGGGTGATGCAGGTGATGTGGAAGACGGGGTAATCCTCTTCCATGGTGTAGAAGCCGGTGTGGTCGCCGAAGGGGCCTTCGGCACGCAGCTCGTCGAGTTTGACGTAACCTTCGAGGATTATCTCGGCGTGGGCCGGGACTTCGAGGTCGACGGTTTCGCATTTCACCAGTTCGACCGGCTTCTGGCGCAGGAAGCCGGCGATCATGAATTCTTCGACTTCTGGCGGTGCGGGAACGATGGCTGCAAAGGTCGTAGCCGGGTCAGTCCCGATGGCTACGGCTACTTCGAGGCGGTCGTTTGTCTGGTTCGTGAGGGTGATGTTCTGCGTTCCGCCGGCGGTTTCGGCCATGGCGCTGACGTGTGCTGAAGCCGTGGTTCCGGCGGCGGCGCGGAGGCGTTCGCGGAGATGCTCGGCGGCGTTTTTCTGGCGCTGCCAGTGCATGCCGGTGGTCTGGCCGTCGTAGACCTGCATGCGGTACATGCCGACGTTACGCTTCCCTGTTTTGGGGTCGCGGGTGACGACGCAGGGCAGGGTGATGAAGCGGCCTCCATCCTGCGGCCAGCATTGGAGCACCGGGAAATCGAGAACGCTAAATTCCTCTTTTAAAATGACTTCCTTGCAGGCAGCGTCTTTGGCGGCGATGGTTTTCGGGAAGAATTTGCCGATGTCAGCGAGCATGGGCAACATCTTCAGCTTTTCGAGAAAGCCCTCGGGCGACTTGACGTCGAGCAGGGCGCGGATGCGTCCGGCTACCTCGTCCAGCGAATCGACTTCGAGGGCCAGTTTCATGCGGCGGTCGCTGCCGAACTGGTTCATTAGGACTTTTGCGCCGGGGTAGCCTTTGACGTTCTCGAAGAGGAGGGCTGAGCCGCCTTTGACTCCGTCTTTGGTGACGGATTTGGAGGCGCGGTCGGTGATCTCGGCGATTTCGAGGATGGGGTCGATCTCCTCGCGGATGCGCTTCAGCTCTTTAGCTTTGTCGAGGGCTTTGATCCAGTCGCGCAGATCGTCGTAGGCCACGGCTTGCCTCCCTTCGGCAACCCCCTATGTTACCTGAAAGGTGAGTGCCCCCTCCCCTATTCTGCGTAAATTCCTTGTTTTCTTATGCTTATGTGATGGCATGGGTTAAATTCGTCATTTTAAGGAATTTAGCTCTTTTCCGTCATTCGAGAGCAGGAAGGTCAGATCCTCCCTATTTCTAGGATAGCAAATTTGGTCATAATTGCCTGCAGCATGCCAATCCAGCTAAGTCTTTTTTATTCAACTTGATACAGGTCAGCAATGTGTAGCGGGGCTTGACAAGAATTGGAACGGTCTGTGGCTGAAGCTGCTCTAGAGCACACCTACTCATCGAGAGCATGGATTCCTGTACTCAGGATCAGTTTATAAATGGATCTATGTCTCGGGGCCAGACTGTGGTTTTTCTCGTAAAGCTTTGAAAATTCATACTTCCCAGCTTGACGGATAAATCAGACCACTTTAGTCTTCTTTATATCTAAGATCGATTCAGTCGTAGTTAGCCGTGATGTGCGATCTGCGCCCAAGTGCCCACAAGATGACTGACCCAACGATTTTTCCTGAGGCTGGTTCCTTTGCTTTTTGACTTCGATCTAGACAGGCTGTGGCTTCTGCTTTCGCAGAATGCCAAACGAATCCATGGCAAAACGGGGCTCGCTGCTTTAGTTCTGGTTGCCGGGCTGGGAGTGTCCAGCCGTCCGGCGCATGCGCAAGAGCCGCCTTATTTTGTCACTTACTCCCACGCTATGGAGGAGCCGGACAACCTTGAGATTGCTTTCAAGGGAACGCAGGGCGCTCCGAAGTATGGCAATTCGTTCGCTGGCGGCACGCTGGAGCTGGAGTATGGCGCGCGGGCGTGGTGGACGACAGAGCTCTATCTTTCCGGCCAGACTACCGCGAATGACAGCACGATATTTACAGGCTTTCGGTGGGAGAATCGCTTTCGCCCGTTGCTGGAGGAGCATTGGATCAATCCGGTCTTGTATTTCGAATACGAGAACGACAATCTCGCCGATCGCAGTTTTCTTGAGATTACCGGGCACCAGAGCGTTTCCGATCTGCTGATCAGCAACGCCGCGGGCAGGAACGAGACGGAACGCGAGATGGAGATGAAGCTGATCCTTTCGAGCAACGCGAAGGGGTGGAATTTCTCTGAGAACTTCATCACCGAAAAAGATCTGAACGAGCCCGAGCCGTGGGAGTTTGGCTATGCGCTGGGCACGAGCCGGCCTCTGTCGCTGAAGGCCAGCAGCAGGGAGTGCGCATTTTGTGTTGAGAATTTTGCAGCCGGGCTGGAGCTTTATGGCGGCCTGGGGACGACCGATGGCTTCGGTTTGAGCCAGACCTCGCAGTATCTGGGGCCGAATATCCAGTGGAATCTGCCAAAGGGCCCCACGATTCAGTTTTCGCCCAATTTCGGGCTGAACGATAACAGCCTGCCGGTGCTGTATCGGGTGAGCGTTTCGTATGAGATCCAGCAGTTGTTCGGGCGGTTTCATAAGGGAGGGTCGCGATGATCGCAGGTCACAGGTCACGGGTCTCAGGGCTCAGATTTTCTGGAGCGCTTGCAATCCTGCTTTGCGCGTTCGTGGCTTTTGCGGAGACGGATCACTCCTGGCTGAAGCGTGTTTCGGAGAAGGACCGGCAGAGGACGAATCCGTATGCGGGGAAGGCGGATGCGGTAGAGGCGGGATCGAAGCTCTATGGCGAGCATTGCTCGAAGTGCCATGGAGCCGATCTCGAAGGCAATGGCGGCAAGCCTTCGCTGCGTAGCGATACCGTGCGGAATGCTACCGATGGCGAGCTTTTCTGGATTTTGAAGAATGGCGATTTGCGGCATGGGATGCCTTCGTGGAGCGCGCTGCCGGAGCCTTCGCGGTGGGAGGTTGTTGCGTTTTTGCGGAGTTCGCAGGAGGCGGTGAAGGGGAAGTGATCCCTCGGGTTGGGTTCGTGCTTTCCCACCCTTTCGCAAACTGCGCGAAAGGATGGGGCACCCTTTTTCGTGCTGCTCGATGAAAAAACAGATCCTTCCCCTTCGTTTCTCTCAGGGTCAGAATGACAGCGTCTTTGTGGCGGATGGTCGTACTTTGAAAGATTTTGAGGACAGGCTTGTGATTTGCTCTCGTAAGAGATTCTTTGGGTGGCTTTTGATGTGTTGCTGCCTGGCGGTTGGCGGCTTTGTCGCTGGTTGCGGGACGAGCAAGGCGCCGGACTTTCCGCAGGAAGCCGATGCTACTCCGGCGGCGGATTCGATTGGCGAGGCACTGTTTCTGGATACGCGCTTCTCGGAATATTTTGCGGCGCACATGACGGGTGTGAACAATCCGCTTCCGGTTGGCGATCCGGTGGTGCAGACGGTGCAGAATGCATATGGCGTTCCACTGCCGGGGCCGTTTGCCGGGCAGTCAATCAATTGCCGGTCGTGCCATTTCGTTACTGAATTTCAGGGCGTGACGGGCGCGGGAAACCGGACGTACTCGGACTTTACGACGCGCAGCCCGATTCCGTTGCCGATGGGCAACTTTGACCATACGCCGCGCAATGCGATGCAGATGGTAGGGTCGCTGCAGCCGCACTCGGGGCCGACGTTTCTGCATTTCGACGGTGAGTTTGCGACGCCCGAGGACCTGGTCGAGCAGACAATGACGGGGCGCAACTTCGGGTGGGGTGCGACGCAGTTTCAGCAGGCGCTCGCGCACATTGCGCGGGTCGTTCGCGAAGATGACGGGTCGAGTCAGCTGGCGGCGGATCGTCTGGATGGACTGTCGTTGGCGGTGATTTTCAAAGGAACCGACTCGCGGATTACACCCGATCTGCTGCTGCCTCCTTCGCAGCGGCTGGATATGTCGACGGCGACCGATCAGCAGATTCTGGATGAGATTGCGCTGTGCATCTCGACCTATATGGGAGACCTGCTTTTCAAGCAGGATACGTTCGGGCGCTATATCGCTTCGCCGTATGACGTGTTTCTGCGCATCAACCATTTACCAGTCCAGCCGCGCGTGGGGCAGACGCCAGCGGCCTATGCGCAGGTGCTGTTGCAGGCGATCAACTCGCTCGGCAGCCCGATCTGGGTGGACCAGACGTATGGCTCGTTTGCATATCACAATCAGAAATTTCAGTTCGGACCGCAGGAATTGGCAGGATTGAAGATCTTTTTGTCGAGCGCGACGAATGCGACCGACGGGTCGCAGCATGCGGGCAACTGCGTGGCGTGTCATCTGCCGCCTAATTTTACTGACTTCGTGTTTCACAATACCGGCGTGTCGCAGGAAGAGTATGACGGCGTGCATGGTGCAGGCGCGTTTATGGCGCTGAATATTCCATCGCTCGCGGTGCGGAATGCGAATTACGATCTTTATCTTCCGGTGACGGCGAACCATCCGAACGCGACGGAGGCTTTTCGTCACGAAGCGGAGGCGGAAATGGCGGCGTATGCCGATCTAGGGCTGTGGAACATTTATCTGAATCCGGACAAGCCGAATCCGCAGACGGCGCTGAAGGGCGTGGTATGCGCGACGGGCGTGGACTGCTCGGTGGATCAGGGACTGTCGCGGACCATAGCGCAATTTAAGACGCCTACGTTGCGTGACCTTGAGGATTCGGCCCCTTACTTTCATAACGGGAGTGCGCTGAAGTTCAATGATGTGGTTGAGTTTTATATTCGCAGTTCGGCGCTGGCGCGGCAGGGTGCGCTGAGGAATGCTCCGGCGGAGTTTGCGGGGATGTCGCTGTCGGAGACGGACGTGGCAGCGCTGGTGGCGTTTCTGCAGTCGCTGACTGAGGATTATGACGATGCTTAGGGTGTGGCCGCTGGTTTAGATTCCTGCCTCCCACCCTTTCGCAAACTACGCGAAAGGATGGGGCACCCGTTTTCGTGCTCCCGCTCAGAGAAAAGCAGGTCCTTCCCCTTCACTTCGCTCAGTGTCAGGATGACAACTCTGTGGGTTGGGTTCGTGCTTTCCCACCCTGACTTCGTCAGGATGGGGCACCCGTTTTTTCTGCTCCGCAAAACTCCTTTCATTCGTCTCTTTTAATTCCGCGATAGACTGACTGTCGTTGACACCTCAGGCTGGCTGGAAACATCTAAGGTTTGAAACGAGGCGATATGGATAACACGCATTCCGATGCACTGGTATTCTTTGGCGCTACCGGCGATCTTGCCTATAAACAAATTTTTCCGTCGCTGCAGCGGCTGGCCAAGCGGGGCAAGCTGGTTGGGCCGGTGATTGGCGTGGCCAAGGCTGGATGGGGTCTCGATCAATTTAAGGCGCGCGCGCAAGACAGCGTGGAGAAGCATGGCGGGGCCGATCCCGAAGGGCTGCCGAAGCTGCTCGATTGCCTGCGCTATGTGGATGGGGATTACAACGATGCGGAGACGTTCAAGCAGGTGCGGCAGCAGCTGGGGGCGGCGAAACATCCGCTGCACTATCTGGCCATTCCTCCGTTTTTGTTTGGGCATGTGATTGATCAGCTCAAGGCGTCGGGCTGCGCGGACGGTGGGCGCGTGGTGATCGAGAAGCCGTTCGGACACGACCAACCGTCGGCGAAGGCGCTGACGGCAGAGATAGACCGCGTCTTTGACGAAGACCATATCTTTCGCATTGACCATTACCTGGGGAAGAACTCTGTCCAGAATGTGATCTTTTTCCGCTTTGCCAATATGTTTCTGGAGCCGCTCTGGAACCGGCAGTATGTGCAGAGCGTGCAGATCACGATGGCGGAGAAATTCGGCATCCAGGGGCGGGGCGCGTTTTACGACGACGTGGGCGCGATTCGCGACGTGGTGCAGAACCATCTGTTGCAGGTGGTGAGCAATATTGCCATGGAGCCACCGCCGTGCACGGAAGTGGAGGCGCTGCGCGATGAGCGCATGAAGGTGCTCAAGAGCGTGCAGACAGTGGAGAAAAAGGACGTCGTGCTGGGGCAGTTCAAGGGCTATCTGGACGAGCCGGGAGTGAAGCCCGGATCGACGGTCGAGACCTTTGCCGCGCTGCGACTGCACATCAATTCGTGGCGGTGGCGGGATGTTCCGTTTTTCATTCGCACGGGGAAGTCGTTGCCGCTTACGGCGACTGAAGTCATTGCGAAGATGCGGCAGACACCGCCGGTGTTTTCAGAAGACGTGCCGCCGCAGAATTACATTCGCTTCCGGTTGGGCCCTGTACCCGCGATCGCGGTTGGCGGATCGGTGAAGGAAGCGGGCGACAGGCTGCGCGGTTGCATGGTTGAGCTGGAAGCGGAGCACAAGTGTGGCACGGACGAGGTGTTTCCTTATGAGGAACTGCTGGAAGATGCCATGCGTGGCAGGCAGACGTGGTTTGCGCGCAAAGACTATGTCGAGGCGGCGTGGCGCGTTCTCGATCCGCTGCTGGCGGACAAGCCCCCGGTGCATACTTACGAGGCCGGCTCTTGGGGGCCTGCGGAGGCGGATGCTCTGGTGAAAGACGTTGGCGGGTGGTCGAACCCGCAGTAGCGTCGTGCTCCCTTTGTTAGAAGATAGGCTGTGCGAGTACGTGATTGACGTAGTTCGGGTCGCCGAACTGCTGAGGCCTCGCAGTTGCCGGAACCTGCTCCCAGTTGACGGTGCCGCTTGTGCCGCCCGCATCGAGCGTTACGACGAGATTGCCTGAGGCGTCGACGGGTATGCGATATTCATGCAGGACGAGTCCGAACTGGTCGCGTCCGCCATAGCCGTTGTATCCGCGAATCGTGTCGTTTTCGAGCTGCTGTGCCGTGAAGGTTGCCAGAGTGACGGTAACGGACGAGTTCGCGGCGTTGAAGGTGCTCACCAACTCCTGATACCCGGAGCTCTGAAGGATGCGCTGGCGATAGCCTGCGGCGATGGCGCGCTTCTCCATCAAGATCTGAATGCCTGCTACGAGGTTCGCGCGCCAGCTCCATATCTGGTCTGCGGTGGGCGCGGGGACGGTGATCTGGAAGAGGCCTACGCCGCCGAGGTTGTCTCCGGAGAACAGCGGGCAGGCTCCGATTCCGCCGTCCGCGTTGGCCACGAACTGCCTCAGACCGCTCTCCTGTCCGGTGATTCTCTTGAGCGCGTCGGCTGTCTGCGGGTCTGGCGCTGTGGAGTCAATGGCACTCGACAACACGCTCTTGAGCGGGTTCTGGCCGATGATGGAGAGGCCGCTGCTGCTCACCTGAAAGTCGCCGCCGGCGAGACCGCTGGTCGCTACGGTGATGGTCAGGCTGCCTCCGCGAATGGCGGTGAAGGGGACGGTAAATGTGCCTCCGGTTTGCGTGACGGAAATTGGAGGATGGCTGGTGTTGTTCTGTGGCTGACCGTGGCGGCAGGTGGATGCCGTGTGCTGGAGAGAGACGGTCCAGATAAAGGAAGTGGTAGCCGTGGGATCGGGAGCGACGCCGAAAACGCTGGCCTGGCACTGGATCTGCGGCATGGTGACGGGATCGTTTGCGCCGGAGATGACGAAGCAATTGGGATTCGCTGGATCGAAGGGAGTGAGGATTTGTAACTGGATGCCGCTGGCACCCGGGCTGCTGAAAGTTGCCGAGGGCGTCGATGTTCCGGCGGTTGCCATATATTGAAACTCCTCTCGATCGTGGTTGATCTGTCGCGGAATTACATCACACGCGTGTGAGCATGGGAACGACTATCTTGAGGTCGCGATTCTGTTGCTTTCGATCAGTCGCTTTCGCTGGTCATCCAGCGGTCCATAAGCGTCTGGGCGCAGCGCGCGCCGCATAGATGGCGGACTTCGGCCTCATGGGAGAGCAGTACGTCCCAGGGCGTAAAGCGGAGCTGCGGCAGCGGCTTTGCGTCGGGAAGGGGAGAGAAATGATCAGCCCAGGCCAGCCACCAGTCTGCGGCTTCTTCGTTCTTGACTTTGCCGCATACTTCGCAGCGGAACGTTTCGGTAAACGCCATGCTTGCTCCAGTTGGGGGATTTGCTCAGAGCAAGGTAGCACAGGCGGGTAAGAGCTACAACGGCTTGCGTTTCTTAATTCGCGTGTATGGCCGTGATGGATTCGGGGATCTCTTCGAGGGGATAGCCGAGGCGCTTCCATTCGTCGAAGCCGCCGCGCAGCGGACGCACGCGGTAGACACCGATTTTGCGCAGGGTGAGCGCCATTTTGGCCGCGGTTGCTTCGCTGGGACAGGTGCAGAAGAGGACGACGTCGCGGTCGCGCGGAATCTCGTCTGTGTGCGCGACGAGTTTGTCGGGCGTGAGCAGGACGGCTCCGGGGAGCGTGCGCGGGTCGGGCAGGTAGTCGAGCGGGTGGCGCAGGTCGACGATATAGACGTCCTGCTCCCGATCCAGCATGTCTTTCAATTCGTCGGGTTCGAGGCGGGCCGTGCGCATCTCCTTGATGAAGGCCCGCTGGCGGGTGAAACGGTAAATGAGGAAGCCGATCAGGAGCAGAACGAAGAGGATTCCGGCGGTGTGGCTGACGCTCGAGACGAGGTTCGAGTGCTTGAGGAAATCGCCGAAGAAGCGGCCACCCAGCGTGAAGGCCAACGCCCAGAGCAGCGCTCCTGCCGCATCGTAGATCAGGAACAGGTGCAGCGGCATGTTGGTTTGCCCGGCGATGGGCGCCGCGACCGTTCCGAGTCCGGGAATGAATTTCGCCAGCAGTAACGAGCGCTCGCCGTTGCGGGTGAAGTATCCTTCGGTCTTCTTGACGCAGGTGTTGCTCTCCATCGACAGGCGGCAGAGGAGGCGGACGACCACGCCGCCGTATCGCTTGCCCATGAAGTACCAGACGGTGTCGCTGACGAGGCAGCCGAGAACGATGGAAAGGAGAACCAGCGGTAAGCTGAGCCGGTGTGTTGCCGTCAGCGTGCCGGCTGTGATCAGAAGTGGAGCGCTGGGAATGGGCACGCCAAACTGCTCGGTCATCACCCAGAAGAAGAGGATGAAGTAACCGAATTTCATGAAGAAACTGAGTGCTACTGGCATGGCATTCCCGGCTGGCTAACGTTAACTAATAAGGATGACATTTAGATGCGTGAATGGCAACGGAAGGCGCAAATAGGTGGGTAGTGGGTCAATTGATTTGAGGCGTGAAGTTCTCGATAACGGTTCTTCCGAGGAAGAACCGCTTCGAAGATCATCAAGTCAACGGTTTAGCTTGTGTGCGAGAACAACAAGAATAGTCTGCTCATACCGCTTCACCTGTGCCCGTAATCCGTAAAAACGTAATCTTTTGTCTTCACTGCCGTGTGGCACGCGAACCCGCACTTGGCGTCGTTCCCCTGCGGCGGCTTGTCAGTTAAGTTGCCGAGCCTGAACGTATCGGACGCGGCGTCATACTCGAAGACGCCGTAACCCCATCCGCCGCTGTCCGCGAACCTCTTGCTGTCCTTCACCATGAGATCAACGTCATGCTGGGGGCCTGGCACCGTTGGAGAACCGGGTTCACTGACATCTACTTTCGCGTTCCAATGGACCTTCGCCATCTTGGCGCCATCCGGAAAGGGCTTGCCGTTACCTGGAATGCCCGCCTTATAGGCGTTGATCATCACAGGATTCCCGAGGATCGCAGCGACCGCACCTCCGTTATGGCTGACGGAGATTACCGGCCAGCTTTCGTATCCTCTGAACTCAGAGAACGCGAGGCCATTCGGTATTTTGAGGGTGTACTTGTCCTGCACGGAAGTGACGGCTTGTGCCGGTGACGGGACTGCTGTGGAGGCGGAGGCAGCGCTGACGTGGGGAAGATTGTGGATGAAACGTGCAAGCTTCCAGGTGTCGTTATCGGAGATGCTCGACTTCCAGGAAGGCATGCCTGTGAGGCGAACTCCGTTCTGTATGATCCAAAACAGTTCCGCGTCGTTCCAGTGCTGCACGTGGGCTGAGCTCAGGTCCATGGCAGGCGGGGCCATGTTGCGCCCGACGTTCGTGTCTCCGCGCGCATCCGCACCGTGGCATTGGGCGCAGGACCCAAGAAACACTTCCTGTCCCTGGCTCACAACCTCAGCCGTCTCAGGCAGCGGGTTCTTCATCTTCCCTGCCTCCAATGGAATGGTAACGTCTTTAGCCGCATTGGCCAGGCTGGTTTCCTCCTGGGAAGGAGGTTTGCCCGCTGAGCAACCTTGAAGCAAAGCGCCCATCATTGCACTGATCACGCCAAGCATCAGCTTGTGTCTTAGCGCCACGCCGCGATCGCCTCCGCGCCACCCGCCAATCCACGGCAGACCCACAGATTCCCTCATAGGTTCAGGCATGGTGTGTTCTCCTTCACAAAGAAAGTTTTCTAAGCCCGATCTAGCGTGTGTCACCCCTTGGAAGCTTCTGATGTCCCTGGAACCAGAATGCGGCGGTAGTCTACTTTTACTCCGCCACGTCACGCCACTGACGCGGCGCGATGTGATCTATTTTTACTCCGGCGCTCATATCTTGGGAAGACGACCTTTCGCCTGGTGGCTCTTAGTGAAAACGGCAAGCTGCTGCTGAAGAAGAAATTTAGCCAGAGGCAGTTGATTACCAGTCTTAATGGGAAAGTAGCCGGGATCCTGGAAAACGGGGTTTAGGTAACTACTCCCCGGCAGAACCTCAAACTGACCCACTACCCGCAAATGGTGGTGGGTCGAAAAACCGCGTATTGATTCTCAATTCGCTTTGAGGTAGGCGACAGGAGGAAAATCCCGTCCATCAAGGTAGACGAAAGCAGGGGGTATACCGAATGATCTTCCGAATCCGAGGAATCCGTGTGCATGATGAATGACCAGGAGATGAGGATGAACGTTTTTTCTATGAAAATGCTTCGCGCCGTCGGCGCATTGGCGGCGGTCTGGCTGTCGGTGACAGCCGCCTCGGCGCAGACAGCGACGGCAAAGATGGTGAGCGCCGCGAATACCTTTCTCTCCACGCTCAGCGAGAAGCAGCGGCAAAGCGTCCTGTATTCCTTCGACGACGAACAGCAGCGGGCACGCTGGTCCAATTTCCCGACCGGATTTGTTCCCCGGGGCGGCATCAGCCTGAAGGAGATGACTCCCGCGCAGCGCTCGGCTGCAATGGCTCTGGTTTCGGCTGCGCTCAGCCGCAAGGGCCTTGAGAAGGTCGAGGAAATCATGGAGGGCGATGAGGTCTTGAAGAAGGATGAGGCCACCAATGGAGGACGTGGCAACAATGGGCCACCTCCGGGTGGCGGCGGACCACCCCCTGGTAACGGTGGACCGCCTCCCGGCGGCGGAGGTCCGCCACCGGGCAGCGGAGCGAATCGTCCGCCGATGGGCGGCGGGTTGAGCAGCGACATGTTTGGGAAAGACCTCTACTACATCTCGATCCTTGGCAAGCCTTCGGAAAAAGATCCGTGGATGCTGCAGTTCGGCGGCCATCATTTGGCACTCAACATTACCGTTGCCGGTGAACGCGGTGTTCTCACGCCGACTCTGACGGGCGCTCAGCCCGCGCTCTACGTCGAAGGCGGGAAGACCGTGCGGCCACTCGGCCAGGAGAACGACAAGGCTTTGGCCCTGCTCAACGCACTCGACGACAGCGAGCGCAAGCAGGCGATCCTGAGCTACCAGCTTGCCGATCTTGTGCTTGGTCCCGGGCAGGATGGCAAGACGATTGTTCCGGAAGGGTTGAAGGCTTCGGCTATGAATGACCGCCAGCGCGCCATGTTGCTCGATGTGATAGCCGAGTGGGCCGGCATTATTCACGAAAGCGCGGCCACGGCGCGCATGGCTGAACTTAAGGCGGACATCAACGAGACCTGGTTCTCGTGGAGCGGCCCGACAACCGCTGCTCCAGGAAAAAACATCACGGCCTATTACCGAATTCAGGGGCCGCACCTTGTCATCGAGTATGCGCCGCAGACACTGGGCGGCGATCCCGGTTTGCATGTCCATACCATGTACCGCGATCCGACGAATGACTACGGACGGGGAATGATCAAACAATGACAGGCGGGCAATGAAAGCGAGGCTCATCGCCGTTGGTGCGATTCTGCTGTGTCTCGGAGGGATTGCCTCCGCGCACAGGCTGGATGAATACCTGCAGGCCACGATCCTCTCAGTAGAGAAGGACCGCGTTCAAGCCTCGATACGTCTGATCCCCGGCGTCGCGGTGTCTTCCTCGGTGATTGCGAGCATCGACAGCGACGGAGACGGCGTCATCTCGGAAACAGAGCAGAGAGCCTATGCGGAGCAGGTGCTTGGCGATTTGTCGCTCACGATCGACGGCAGTCGTTTGAGCCCGAAGCTTGTCTCGGTGAGCTTCCCGCAGATCGAGCAGATGAAAGAGGGTCTCGGCGAGATCCATATTGATTTCACTGCTGATTTGCCACGCGGCGGCCCCAACCGAAGACTCGTGCTAGAAAATCATCATCAAAAACAGAACGCAGCCTATCTCGTAAATTGTCTGGTTCCGAGCGACCAAGATATTCAGATCGTCGGCCAGACTCGGAATCAAACTCAGTCGTTCTATCAATTGGATTATGTGCAGGCTGGCGTTCCTGCAGGCCCGAAACTTCTCAACTGGTGGACGAGTACCGTTGGCTTCGCCAGCCTGTTCCGCCTCGGCATGCGGCACATCGCGGAAGGCACGGATCATCTGCTGTTTCTGCTAGCGCTTCTTCTGCCTGCGCCTCTCATCGTTGTTGGCTCTCGTTGGGCCGGAGTGGCGGACGTGCGTCGCAGCCTGGTCAAAGTTTTGAGGATTGTGACGGCGTTTACGATCGGGCATTCGATCACGCTGGCGTTAGCGGCATTGGGATTCGTTCATGTGCCCAGTCGTCCCATTGAAGTGCTGATCGCGGTTTCGATTCTTGTGTCGGCGGTTCATGCTCTGCGTCCGCTCTTTCCCGGCAAAGAAGCGGGAATCGCGGCTTTCTTTGGCCTTATCCACGGATTGGCGTTTGCCGCCACTCTGAGCGAACTAGGGCTCGGCCGCTGGGAGGGTGTGGCCGGCATTCTGGCGTTCAACCTGGGTATCGAAACGATGCAGCTGATCGTGGTCGCCGCCACGCTGCCGTCTCTGGTTCTGATGAGCCGCACGAGCGCCTATCCAGTCTTGAGAATCGGCGGGGCCCTCTTTGCCGGTTTTGCCGCCGTGGGTTGGATCGCTGAGCGGTTTCTAGGCCTGCATAACTCGGTTGACGTTGTGGTGAACAGCGTAGCGCATCAGGCTGCCTGGATTGCAGGCATGCTGTTCCTGATGAGTCTCTGGTGCTGGTGGCTGCGTAACGTTCCCGATAGGCAAGCCGCAAGCACTTCGCCATCGATCGAGATAGCCCGGACACGTGCCTTAGAACGCCTTGCCGATCTGGAAGAACCACTTGTGGTGGCCGGTGTCGCCGAAGCTTCCGCCGATGTAGAACGGCCCCAGCGCTGTCTCTGCTAATACACCTGCCTCCACGTCGGTAGGGAATCCGCTCTCCGGCGTAAAGTTGTACATTTTGGCGAACTCGTAGGTTCCCACCGCGTAAACCTTTTTGCCGACAAATGGCGGCAGGGTGAAGAGTTCGTGCAAATAGCCTGTGCGGAACAGGTAGTACTGGTTGCCATAGAGTTCGTTACTGCCGTAGGCGCTGAGGCGCGTGGGGCCGCCCAGGAAATAGAGCGGCGTACCGGTGTTGAGAAATCCGAAAGATGACCCTCCCTCGGCGACGGCGAAGATGGACCCCTTGGACGAAACCGGATAAAAGCCTCGCAACTGCGCGTCCATGGCAGGGAGAGTGTTGATCGCCCCGGGGTAGGAGTCATACCAATGGAAGTTCGTAGCGATGCTGAAGCCCGCGGTGGGCACGATGGGATCGTCGGTGTGGTCCATGTTGAAGCTCAGGTGGGTATCACCGATTCGGCCTTCAATGGAAGAAAAGTCCGGCGTGCCCAGGTTCAGTTTGTCTTTCGTGTACCCAATGTCATAGCCGCCGCGAAATTCTGTGAAACGGCTGGGTTGGTAGCCCACGTCGAAACCGGCATCTTCGCGATCGACACGGTAGAAGGCAATGGCTTTGCTCTTTTGAAAGAGCCTTATGCCTGCGTCAGAGACCTGGGCATGCGGCGCGAAGAACCATCTGCCCAGCGGAGTAAATGGCTTCCAAAGCTCGCTGTAGAGACCATAAGTATTGCCCAGGTTGATGTCCGTGCGCCATTCGGAGCGGTATCCGGCGATGTCTATGAATGTGAGTCGCGCGGATTGCGTGAAGGTGACGTAGTCGGGTTCGGAGCCATCTAGGTCGAAGCCCAGCCGCAGGATTGGAGGGGCATAGCTCTTTTCGTGCATGTTGACGATCAGGCCGGTCCGGCCTTCGTCTTCCGCGAGCCAGAAGTCGGCGGAGTCGTATCTTCCTGTGCCTGTCAGCCGATTCAATATCGAGCTGGTCGTTGTCGTATCGACGGGTTTGCCGACGAGTGGCTGAAGGTAGGTCTCGAGCTCTTTCGTTGCCTCCCCGCTCACGCCTCTCACTTCAACAAATGTGGGCACCGGGACGTTGACCTTCTCGCGGCTCTTTCGCCGCTCAAGGTAGGCGTTCCAGTCGGCGTCGCTGAGCTGATAGGGAGCCAGCACCTTTGACTTGGCGTCAGCGGCTCCCTTGCCGCGGGCGATGATGGTCTGCGCCTTGTCATACTGCATGGCGGTGAAGTCTTTGAGTTGGACATTGATGATGAGGTCGGCTCCTGCCATGCCGCGCAACTCATTCGCATGAATGACAGCTTCAATCGAGTGCCCGAGGACGCTGAACATGGATTGAATCTCGTCGGGATTGGCTGGCGTGATCTCAAGATGGACGGCGATGACGATGTCCGCGCCCATCCCGCGAACGACGTCTGTGGGAAGGTTGCCGAGCAGGCCGCCGTCAACGTAGAGATTATTGCCATCGCGTACCGGGGCGAAGACGCCGGGGATGGACATCGTCGAGCGCAGAGCCTGCGCGATCGAGCCATGGTCGAAGACCTTGGGCTGCGCGGTTACTAGGTTCGTCGCCACGCAGCGGAAGGGGATGGGGAAATCGTCGAATGAGCCGGTGTGCGCATACGGGAGTGTTTCCTGATCGATGAGTGTGCTGACGCCCTGGCCGGAGTTGAGGCCGGAGGGTAGCGAGAGGCCTTTCTTCAGGCCGAATTCAAGCAGGTTGGGGTAGGCGCGGGCGTCTTCCTTGCGGCGGTAGGAGAGGTCTTCGTAGTTTGTCTGGCCGGCGATGATGAAGTCCCAGTCCTGCTTGCGCACGATTTCTTCGAGCTGCTTTGGAGACCTGCCGAGAGCGTAGAGGCCGCCGACGAGCCCACCCATGCTGGTGCCGGCGAGGTAGTCGATGGGAATGTGCTGATCTTCGAGTGACTCGAGGACGCCGATGTGCGCGAGCCCCAGCGCGCCGCCGCCTTCGAGCGCTACGCCGATCTTGAGTCTTGTACCGGAGGCGGCTGGCGGGTTCGCGTTCTGCGCAACTGCGGTTGAGAACAGAGACAGGCAAAAGCCGATAGCAACGAGCGATGACA